>JAAUYA010310938.1_pt1 | contig 15866 bp, 22 predicted proteins | sample 7278161 | NCBI WGS metagenome assembly JAAUYA01 (sample SAMN14350120, study PRJNA611818) | marine sediment metagenome | isolation source: surface marine sediment (3m) | place: French Polynesia: Moorea | collected 2018-08
CGGCCAAAATAGCATCATAGGTTTTACGCTGTTTCTTATTCATCTACTTATGGTACTATTTTATAGTACTACTGTCAAGAAATTTTGAGGATAATTTTTAATTTCCTCAGTGATTGGCGATCGCCCCATAAAATAGGTGACGGCAGAATTGCATTTAAGGATTCTTCAGAAGCAATCGCTGCATGGTAATTGGTTACTCAAAAATTTGCTTTTCTTTGGTCTAATTTTATTTGTGGAACGTTTCCACAATTTTAGAGGTGGTTATTTCTTTGGATTCACAATCCTCTACAGCTAACCTTCGGTATAGCTAGAGTCCAATGAGCTACATTAAGATAGAAGAAAAGTCAGGCATACTGCTATGAAATTTAGGCGAATTACTGTTAATCCTAGTCAAATGGAGGGTGTCCCTTGTATCCGCTCTTTAAGGATTCCGGTAGCCACCATTGTTGGGATGTTTGCTGATGGGATGAGGGAAGCAGAAATTTTAGAAGCCTACCCTGATCTGGAAGGAGCGGATCTTGAAGAAGCTCTACGCTATGCAGCAGTGGCGTTACAGGAACGGGAGTTACCCCTAGTAATTTAATGAAGTTCTTGATTGACAATGCTCTATCGCCGTTAGTAGCTCAAGGACTACAACAGTCCGGTTATGATCCCATCCATGTTCGTGATCTACAAATGCAGGCTGCCGATGATACGGAACTGTTTGCCTTAGCTGCGTCAAGTGGGCGCATTATCGTTTCAGCTGATACTGACTTTGGGACGTTGTTGGCCTTACAGGAGGAGCGTTTTCCCTCATTTATCCTCTTTCGTCGTGGTACGAATCGGCAACCAACTCTCCACTGATATCTCATGATTGTGGGCATTGCCCAAAAAATATCCCATCAGTTCAGTGATTTTTCCCAGCAATGCCCACCCTACATAAATCTTTTGTTTCTGAGTTATTGAGAAGATTTAGTTGTTATGATTGATTTTAGATTCAGCCAGTTATCTGGTAACAAAGATAACTGGTTTCTGAAATTAAACTCTTAGGCTACTTCAGTAATACTAAGAATTTTTCCGCCACTTTTATGAATGTTTTGGATTCTTTTGGACATCTGAGCGTAGCTGATATCATAAGTGCATTTGCTCTTATGATAGATTGGACTAGAGCCAGCTTTAGATACCACAATCCGATAGCGTTTACTAGTCTGGTCAGCTGCACCCCGACCGATGGCAGGTCGCTTAATGGAGTTAGACGAATTAGTACCTATAGTAGAGATCAATTTGGCATTTTGATTGCGATCGCAAGCTGCCTCCCCTCTTAATAATTCAAAACTGCGGTTAAAAGTAGAATTTTTGTAACCAACTTGGGAACGATTTGCACGGGGTGAAGGAACTGTATTCTCACCAAAATTTTCTATATACTCATTACTGCAAATGTAGGAATCAATCTCAGCTTCATAACCTTGCTGGTTGTAAATTTGAACGTGCTCAGAGATTTCTGCTTGATCTTGAGGCGCACGTCCTAGCAAATGTTTAAAGTTGAGCTCCACAAAACGATAAGGTGATGCCGAATGGAAGAACAAAGCTCGATACAAAGATGATTTGGCAACCATTTCTACAAAGGTACGAACGCTTATGTCACCATTGCGTAGCATCGATTCCGCATTGGTTAGGCGATCGCTTTCAAATATATGCTGGTTTCCCAAAACTTGTTTGTAGACAGCACGGATTACTAATTGTAACTCTTCTTCAGTAGCACCTAGTCTTAGTTCTAATGGTTCAGTTTCTGTTACCCAAAGAGACATTCAATTTCCTCCTGTTGATAATTAGTTATGGATAATCGGTGATTGGGTCAATTGTTCTCGACATTAAACAATCTCAGTAATACTGAGGATTTTGCCCCCAGCTTTATGAATGGTTTTTACTGCCTGGGACATCTGGTTATAGTTAACCACTTTGTAAACGGCACGAATTATAGTCTGTAATTTGTCTTCCGTAGCATAAGGTCGTAGTTCTAAGGGGTCTGCTTCAAAAGCGTCTAAGCCCAAGGTTGCTGACCTAGTTAAATTTCCCACGGTTATATCTCCTCATTTAAGCTCTTAAAAGATTTGAGACAATTAAGTTTTAAAGATTTTTTTACACAATTAACAAAGTTAAGGGATCGCCACAAACAACTCTTCACGAGTTCTAGTTTGCATAAATTAATATGCTTATGCTGTTCTCATCCCCCAACCAATAATACTTATACAATATTTACTGCACCTTATATGGCTTTGATAAACAAAGTAATAATTTGTAATATTTATTGAACATAGCTTTTTTCATACTTATGAAGTACAGTCATATACCCTGGCTTTTGTTGATTGTTGATTGTTGATTGGGTGTACCTCATAACTCTGGAAATTGCTATATTAAAGATACTGAAGCTCAGGCTGGTGCAAGGTTCAATCGTAATGAATCTTTAAATCTTGTGTGCCAATACGGATTTTTTGGCGACGTAATGCTGAGTAAATATTATGAGCATCTCTGGTAAAATCTAATAATTTAAGACTAGAAAAAAAATCTATGGTTTGACGTAAGTTTCTATAAGCAATAATTAATTGTTCAGTTTTATTAGATTGAGAATTACGTCTAATAATATTAAAACGCCCTCTTAATTGTTCTTCTGCGGTTATAATTGTTATTTTAATGTTTTGAATATTAGACTGAACTTTTTGAATGACAAGAGGATGATTATTTTGAAATAAAGTTAGATGATCTGTATCAAGAATATATTGAGTCATAATACTTTAATTGCCACTTGAAAAAGGTTCATTCATCTTGTTCTATTTCATTATCTAATTCCTGACGATAGGATTCCATTTCTGTTAAAAATTCATCAAATTGAGGTTCATCTTTAAACATTCCTGCATATTTAATCCAAGGATTATCTGATGAAATATCCTCTTTTTTGTTTTGTAATTGTTGAACTAATAAAGTTTTATCTTCTGGGGATAATGTTTCAATAGAGTTGAGAATATTTTTGACGTTAGTAGAGGTATTCATAATTGTTGTCTAGCTTTGTTTTTTAGGGTAAAATATTGATAGGTATAAAATCTATTGTAATCCTTTGAAACAAGTTTAGGTTTAAGAAACTGGTAGAAAAAAGACAGTATTTTACCAACCAGAAAAAAGATAGCAGAGAGTTCAAAAAGGCTATAGCTGTCAAAATGTACTTAAAAGAATAAATATACTTTTTTTTCAATGCGTTTGAGCATATTCTAAATAATCCTTTAACTGTTATAAGTGATATGGGTGTTAGGTTTCGCTGCTTCAACCTAACCTACAGGCGATCGCACTAAAGCACCAAAATTATTGGAAGGAATAGATTGATCGTCAATAAAAATAATACCACCGTGACTGTGCGTCAGCTGACATTGATTGGCCTTAGTTCATTAACATTATTTAATTACTAACTAAACAATAAAACGATGTACTTTTTTGTGTTAAGGATTGTTGCTTTGTTTAGAACATACGAGGCATGATCGGGGAAAATATTATAGTCTCAAGTAAATTTATTTTATAAGCATCAATAATTCTATGTATCAGCCTTTCCGTGAATTCTTAGAAACAGAGCTTTTTAGCCGTTTTGAATTGCGACCTCGCCCTATTCCTGCTGGTTTAGAATATAAAGTAAGCGATCGCGGTAGAAACCCAGCAACGATCCAAAGTTGGTGTTATCAATGTCCCCAGCTACGCAAAGTTCGTTATACCTATATAGATGCTGGAGAATCAGCACAAATATTCAATAGTGTTATTTATCCTGCTCATCACTATGATTTACCCCTGTTAGGAATAGATTTCTTAACTTTTGGCAGTAAAAAAATTCTGGTGGTGTTAGATTTCCAGCCTCTATTTCAGGATGAAGCTTATCAGCAAAAGTATATAGAACCAATGCGTCCAGTTCGAGATAAATATGCTGATTTAGCGCAAGATTTAGAGATGAAATTTTATGATGCCAATCAGTATTTTTCTAAAAACTTACTATTTGCGAAAACTGATGCAGATACAGTGATTAATCGCCTTTTCCCTGCTTATCAAGAATATATACAACTGTACTGGCAACTTTTAGAACAAGCCAAACCTCTAACCAATCCAGAAGCAATTGAGGGAATTATTCAAGCTCAGAAAGATTACGATCAGTATAGTGCAGAAAGAGATCCAGCCCACGGTTTATTTAGTAGTTATTTTGGTCACCAATGGGCAGATCGTTTCCTCTATGAATTTCTGTTTGAAGATGCTGTCCCTTTAGCAGTGACTGCTTAAGCATTTAAGATAGCAGTTTAAGGGTTGGTTAGGAAATATCTTCAATGCTCTTGCCCCAGTCACAGCAATAATTTGACCAATGAGCTTTTCCATGGGCAACTTTTGCTATATTTGTTCGTTGTTGGTTGTCCCTCGTCTGAACTACTAACCACTCACTAAAAACCATGACTCTTTATCAACCTTTTTTAGATTATGCGATCGCCTTATTAAAAGAGCAACTAGAATTAAAACCTTATCCTATTCCACCAGGTTTCGAGTCTAAACACACCATCACGGGTAAAGGAAAAAAAGCTCAAGAGGTATTAACTACTAGTTATGGTTTTGCCACCACTAAACTGAGACAAATTCGAGCTGCTCACGTGCAGGGAGGGAATTCGCTACAAGTATTAAATTTTGTGATTTTTCCCCAATTAAACTACGATTTACCTTTTTTTGGCGCAGATTTAGTAACCTTACCTGGCGGACACCTCATCGCTCTTGACATGCAGCCTTTATTTCACGATGCTGCTTACCAAAAAAAATATACTGAGCCAATTTGGTCAATTTTTGAGCAACATAAACAGGAATTAGAGTGGGGCGGAGATTTCCCTGATGAAGCGAAACCTTTCTTTTCTCCCGCTTTTTTGTGGACTCGTCCTCAAAAAAGCGAGGTAGTAGAAACTACTGTATTTGCAGCTTTTAAAGACTATCTCCAGGCTTATCTAGATTTTGTTGCCCAAGCAGAGTTAATCACCGATACTGATAGATTAGATGAGATTCTAGCAGCTCAAAAAAGCTATATTGCCTATCGTGCTGAAAAAGATCCTGCCAGAGGAATGTTTACGAGACTATATGGAAGCGAATGGACAGAAGAGTACATTCATGGATTTTTGTTTGATTTAGAGCGAAAATTAAGTTGATTGTTAATTGTTGATTGTTGATTGTTGATTGTTGATTGCAATCAACCAGGTGCTATCAACATATTAACCTGAGTTCGACGGGATGCTCAAAGGCTTATTTTATCGTTTTTGTTAAGTAATGTTAATAAACTACAACTGAAAATTTAACAAGATGTAACAAATAAAGACACCACAACATTGTATAAAAATTATCTGAAGGGCTAAATGATTTTAGGTGATATTCACCAGCCAAAATAGCTGGAGTTAAAAATCTAAAAAGCAACAAACCCATAGTTTTCTAGAAATTGCTTAAATCTTAATTAATTTAGGCATTATTCAAGAGAAATAAGAGCTTAGGTGTTAATAAACATCACTAGTTCAGCTATAAAACAGTTGAACGATTGCTTTAAAATAACAAATCAAGACAAAACTAATTCAAATTAGGAGATTGACTTAGATGTTCGACGCATTCACTAGGGTAGTTTCTCAAGCTGATGCCAGAGGAGAATTCTTAACTTCCTCTCAATTAGATGCTCTCAGCCAAATGGTTAGCGAAAGCAACAAGCGCATGGACTCAGTAAACCGTATTACCAGCAACTCTTCTGCTATTGTTACCAATGCAGCTCGCTCTTTATTCGCAGAGCAACCTCAGTTGATCGCTCCTGGGGGAAATGCTTACACCAGCCGTCGTATGGCTGCTTGTTTACGTGATATGGAAATTATCTTACGCTATATCACCTATGCTATTTTCTCTGGTGACGCAAGTGTATTAGAAGATCGTTGCCTTAATGGTTTACGTGAAACCTATTTAGCATTGGGGACTCCTGGTGCTTCAGTGGCTGTAGGGGTTCAAAAAATGAAAGATGCAGCTATTGCGATCGCCAACGATCGCACCGGTATTACCCAAGGTGATTGCAGCGCATTAATGGCAGAAATTGCCGGCTACTTCGATCGCGCTGCTGCTGCAGTAGCTTAATTTGAGGCTACTTACACTTCCTTAAATGGAGATTTTGTCAACATAACTTAGAAAAAAATTAGGAGAAAATTAACAGATGAAAACCCCTCTTACTGAAGCAGTATCGGCAGCAGACTCTCAAGGTCGTTTTTTAAGCAGTACCGAACTTCAAGTGGCTTTTGGTCGTTTCCGTCAAGCTAGCGCCAGCTTAGAAGCTGCTAAATCGTTAACCAACAATGCTCAAAGCTTAATTAATGGTGCTGCTCAGGCTGTATATCAAAAATTCCCTTACACCACCACTACTCCTGGGCCGAACTATGCTGCAGATCAGCGAGGCAAAGACAAATGTGCTCGTGACATCGGTTACTACCTACGCATGGTTACCTACTGCTTAGTGGCTGGTGGTACTGGCCCTATGGATGAATATCTCATTGCTGGTATTGACGAAATCAACCGTAGCTTTGAATTGTCTCCTAGCTGGTACATCGAAGCTCTCAAGTACATCAAAGCTAATCATGGTTTAAGTGGAGATCCTGCTGTAGAAGCTAACTCCTACCTCGACTACGCAATCAACGCTCTCAGCTAAGAGAGATTAAAAAATATAGAGTAATTCAGGCTGAAATTTAGCCGCTGGCTTGAATAAAAACATTAAGGCTATGGTTAAAGTAATTAACCATTAATTCATTGCCCAGAAAGGTATGCGAATACGAAACTTAAAAGTAGTGTTTGTTTACTTTTCTGGGCGATGCTGTGTTTTTTGGCGAAAAGTAAGTTGAAAGAGTTAAATAGTTAATATGAAAGCGATCGCAATTAGTTAGTGTGCCTAGAATAGCGATTCAGTAATCCTGCTGAGTAAGCAATCCTCGTTGATGGTTGATGGTTCATGAAGGAGAACGTGTATGGTGGGAAATTATCGGGTAATCTTAAAGAAAATTGGTATGAGCTGGTAGGAAAGCCTCCTCTACAATTCCTCAATCAACAATCAACAATCAACAATCAACAGTCCTATGACTATTTTATTGTCCGCAGTCTTACCAGTTGGTTTGATCATGATTATAGGCTTTATTGCCGGTCGCAATTTAAAGTTAGATCAACCTACTCTCTCGCAAATTAGCATTTATATCCTCGCCCCTGCTTTAGTTGCGAATAGCCTCTATCGTACTACCGTGTCTTGGAAAAGTGCAACAGAATTATTATGGGGTTATGCTTTAATCTCTCTTATACTCTATGGCTTGGTTGTGGGTTTTTGTCTTCTCCTGGGAGTGGAAAAAAGCGATCGCCAAAGTTTCCTGGCCATTACTATGTGCCCCAATAATGGCAACATGGGACTGCCCGTAGTCACTTTTGCCCTGGGAGAAGCAGGGTTAGAAAGGGCGATAATCTACATGATCGGCTCCAGTATTTTCCTGTTTAGTATCGCTCCAGGGATGTTAAAAGGAGATGGGTTGCGATTAGGGCTGCGTTTGACTCTCAAACTCCCTCTGGTGTGGGCTATGTTAGCTGGGGTTAGCTTAAACTTATTCCAAGTAGAGCTTCCCTTTAATTTGGGCAAAAGTATCGAATTGTTGGGAATGGCTGCTATTCCTATGGCTTTACTAATTTTAGGGATGCAACTAGCCACAACTCATTTCGATATCAGAAAGCGAGAAATTTTAGCTGCGGGGGTAAAATTGGCGATCGCTCCTCTGATCGCTTATTTTGTAGGCAGATTGTTGTCCTTAGAAGGGTTAGATTTACAGGTATTAATTTTACAGACTGCCATGCCTACTGCCATTAGCTCTCTAATTATGGTCAAAGAATTTGGCGGCAATGCACCTATGGTAGCCCGCACAATTATCCTCTCTACCATGATGAGTTTTCTGAGTTTGCCCTTGGTAATCTGGTTAATTCAGGATTTTGCTTGACAGTTGCGCTTTTTTATAATTCCATCTCTGCTTATTCTTGTTGTTTTTCTGCGTCTTCTTTTTTCCTTTTAAAATCAATTTTGCTGAAGAAGTCGCTTTCCAGTAAGCTTAATGCCAATAGCCCCCATCGGAGCTGTAACTACAATACTCAGAACAGCAATAGTAAGTATTACTTGACCACTTTCAATGGTCATGGTAGTCATTTTTCCGTCGTAAACCATAGTCAGAGGAACAGCGCCAATTGCAGCCTGTACGGTTGCTTTGGGAATATAGGCTATGATCGAAAAAAGCTTTTCTGAAAAGTTAAGCTTAGAACCCAACAGAGACACTAGAACGCCAAAACTCCTTGCTGTTAGACCAATAGCCAAAATCAGCAGTCCAACCCCAAGCACAGGACCATTGAGGGTTTCAATGCGGACTTGAGAACCAAGGTAGACAAACAAGAAGATCTCAGCCAGAACCCAAATTCGGTTGAATTTTCCTGAGAGCCTTTTAGCCAGCACAGCATACTTGTTGAGGATGACAAAACCTATGGCCATAATACCCAGCAACCCCGCAATGGGAATCACCTCTTTGATCGCTTCCAATTCAGATAGATAGTTAAAGATGATCGCGATGCTAATAAAGATAATCACTTTGATTGTATCGCGCATATGAAACCGTTTAAAGAACCAGACCAGAACAAAGCCAATAACTGCGCCCACTAGAGCGCCGAGAACAATACCAAGAGGTACGCTTACTAATAAATGGGTAATATTGGCAGAAACTCCACTCGCCAGTCCAGTGAAGACAGTGAAAATAGTAATCGAAAAAATATCATCGGCCGATGCCCCTGCCAGAATAAGGGTGGGAATTTCTTTTTCCTTCCCGAAACCACCTTCTTTGAGCTCTAACATCTGTGGAACTACTACAGCTGGGGAAACAGCTGCAATGATGAAGCCAAGCATACCAGCTTCAAAAAACGGCAGGGCCAACAAATAGTAGGCAGCCGCTGTTACGGCTATACCTTCAAAGATACAGGGAATGAAGCTCATTCTGATTGCAGGACCACCAATTTTGTTCAATGTCTCCTTTTGGATGCCTAAACCAGCACGAATGAGAATGACTATCAAGGCTGCCGTTTTTAATTCTTGCAGAAGCTCAAGTACATTCGGAGCAATTAAGTTGGCTACACTTGGACCTAGCACTATACCAGTAGCAATCATTCCCAGAATGCCTGGAAGTCCGCATTTGGTGAAGATGAAGTTCATCACTAGGGCTGTTAAGATAACCAATGCAATGTTGATCAGCATAAAGATTTCCTTCTTGGCAGAAAATACATTTTTTTGGCTCCAGATACACCTAAAGTTCAACTCATCTTGTCAGGAAAACTCAGAACTCAGAACTAAAAATTCCTTTAATTTTTATTAACCGATCCATTATATTAAGTCTGGATAAATAACCATAATAAGCTTGTAGTTGCGCTCTTCGCGCGCTAAAGTTTTGCGCTTCAGGAGCTAAAGCCCAACTACGAACCTAATTTTATTAAGGGCGATCTAACTTACATGATATTAGCCTCCAATCCAAAATCCAAAATCCAAAATCCAAAATCGAACTCACGTTTAGTTTGTTTTTTCAGACTCAGATTACAAGGCGTGGGGTAAGAGTGCAGATTAAGCTAAATCTTATCGTCTTCTACGATAACCTCTCGTTCTGAAAGTACGAGTTCTAGAAGGGCTGTTACTCCCAAAACTATTACGGCTAGGCTTTCTGGTAGTAGAAGAGGTGCCTTTTGTTTTTAGGTTACTTGAACCAAAACCAGAACCAGTTGCTTTGGTATTATTGGTGGTACTCTTTTTAGTACGATTAGTAGTAGAAGTGCTGTTTCTCAAACTACCTGTGGTACGGAAAGCTTGACGATTTTTCTCCACAGCTGGTGGAGATTTGTAGGTACTTTGATAACTTTCTACTGCTTGATTATAAGTACTGCCATAACCACCATAACCAGTTAATCCAACTCCAGATTGATAGACAGGGGGAACGTAATATTGGGGAGTGAATAATAGGCTACCCAAGGCTTGACCGGCTAAAGCACCAGCAAAAGGTGCCCAAAAACTAGACTGTTGACGGACAACAACGGTTTCTGGTTGACCGGTATTGGGGTTAGTACGAGTTTCGGTGACGTTGTGAACGTATTCGATGCGGAAATCTTCCGCGAGGTGCATTACTGCTTGATTCCCATTAATATCTACATAGGTTTTTTCTCCATTATTAATTTCCTCATCAGTTAAACGTGCCATCTGTAAGTCTTTGGTGCGGAAAGTGGGAGAACTACCAGCTGGGGTATCGAGTAACATCAGGGTATATTCTCCATCCACATCGTTATAGTTAGCTTGTTGGACAGGGTATTTTCCTTTACTGAGGTTGTTAGAGGGAATGGACGTATTGTTAGAGAAATTAGTGGGATTTTGAGTGGAAGTGGACGAGCCACAGGCAACAGTAGTAAAACCCAGGGTTAGGGTCAGTAAAACTGCTAAAATTCGGCTTAACATAACTAATTTTTGCTTCAAATTGTGTTTTTTATAAGGGTATTAACTCAGGGAAGTTAAGTAAAATTTGCTCAGAGGTCAATTCTTCACCAAATCTAGCCGGAGAAAAATGAACCTGAATAGCACGGTATTTACCTTGATAATTGAGATTAATCAAGGCTTTGAGACCATCAGTTAAAGCGCCCATATCTGCTAGATTAGTTTCTATTTCAGGAACTTCCCCTTCAAATACTACTGCAATCATAACAATTAAGTTGGAGGTGACGGGCAAGGAGAGAGGTTCGTTTTCCCCTAATGGTGATTCTAAGTCTGGTTGACTGAGATAGCGTTGTGCTGAATCAGTAAATAATTCGTTGACATAGTCTCCTGCTTCTCCTTCATCCCAAAAAACATCACCTTCATTAGCCGCAGATTGCCAGTAGGTACTATATTGAAGCAAACTTTCACAAATGTTAACGAGGGATTCTCCCATGAATTCTAAGTCGCCTTCGCTTTCCACTGCTTCTCTCGCTGCTTGGTTTAAGACTCCTAAGAGAGGGGCAACTTCTTCCCCTTCGAGATGAATAAAAATCCGAGAGACGACAAAGCGAGTCTTGCCGACAAATTGATTAAAGCGATCGCCTATGCTCATAAACTGCTAATGGTATAACTTTGATAATTATTGGAACTAATAATTTTGAGACAAAAAGTATGAGGAAGACAAGGAGAAAAAAGCTGATGCCATATTTATTTTCTCCCTTGTCTTCTACCTCTACTCTGCTGCTAAAAGTGGAAAAGCGTGCTTGCGAGTTAATCTTCTGCTCCGGCAGGATTTGGCTCTACTTCTTGTTGCTGCATTCTTTCTAGTTGTTGTTTTCTAAATGCCTCAGCAGCCTTATTCAGATTTTCATTACTATCTTGGATAAAATCTACAGCACTACGACCATTGAGTAAATTAGAGTTATGAATCAATTGCATTGGATCAATTCCACTTCCATAAAGAGGATTTTGTTCATTAGACTGAAAGGGATCAGGTTCTTTTAGGTTTACTGCTTGAGCGTAGCTTGCTGGTGCTGAAATTAGCATTAATCCTAAAGTAGCGGTTAGGGCAAAGATGGATTTGAGCTTCATAATATTTACTCCTTAATAAGTCTTAGGTGTTAGATGATCGGTATTAGGTAATGAAACAATTTATTTTAAGTAAAACGGCGACGTAACAAAGGTTGAATTGCTACTAAAATTATGATATCAAAAGCCGATAAAATCAAGAGTACTCCTGCAAAACTAATCGACGCCCAAGGAGTATCCATGACGCTGATGGCTAATCCCCAATCATTATGTTGATAAAGATAGCGAATCGGTTCGATCGCATAAGTTAAAGGATTGAGACTGGCAACTACCTGTAACCATTTGGCCATAAATGACATGGGGGCAAGGGCTGTACTCGCAAAAAGTAAGGGTAAATTAGTCACAAAGATAACTGCAATCAATTCAATATGTCCAGGTAGAGCAAAAGCTAAGCCGAGACTGAGGGCTGTTACTCCCAAAACGATTAAAAAGACAATTAAGGCGATCGCCCCTAAACCTGCTAGACTGGGTAAGCCTGCTCCGAGGAGAGCACTGGCACCGATAATTACCGCAGTTTGAATCAAGCTGAGACTAATGATATAGACGATCGAAGCAGCAACAATAGAAAAACGGGATACTAAAGGAGCAACTAACAGACGGTTAAGGAAACCAAATTCTCGATCGAACATGATCGGTAATCCCGCATTTAATGCCCCAGAAAAGGCGGTAAACACGATGATGCCAGGAGCCAGAAATTTTCCATAACTAAAGTTATCTCCGAATAAACCTTGAGGTGCATTGTAAAACAAAGCCCCAAATAAAATTAACCACATAAATGGTTGAATTACCCCGGCAATTAAAGTAGAAGGACGACGTCGTAATTGGATGAATAAACGCTGAGCTAAGGCAAAAGTTTCTTGGAGGAAATCTCCTAAAAAATTTTCTCCCTCTATTTGATTATTAGTTCTATTGGGAGATAAAATCGATTCAAAATGATTTGGTGTAAGACTTTGACTCATATGATTGTTGTTAGTTGTTAGTTATTATTTAAACCATAAACCACCAGCTACTTCATCTGTTGTTTTTTCTCTGCTTTGAGATCGCGAGTTCCGGCAGCGGCTAATTCTGCATCCATTAAGGTGCAGCCAGTAGCCTCTAAATATACATCATCCAAACTAGGACGAGATTGACTGACACTAAAAATAGGTAAGCCAACTTCAGTTAAAGTTTTTTCTATTTTACTAATTGGATTACTTTTTGGTGTTACTACCAAATTAAGAGAATTACCCTGGGCGCTATTGATAATTATTTCTTCTACGAAAGGTAAACCTTCGAGGACTTGTTTAGCTTGTTCTGCTTCGGCTGTTGGGGAAAATTCCCTAATTTTTAGGGTGACGCGATCGCCTCCTAATTTGTCTTTTAATGCTGATGGAGTTCCCTCGGCAATCACTTTTCCTTGGTCGATAATTGCTAGGCGATCGGCAAGAGCATCAATTTCCTCGAGGTAATGACTGGTAATTAGTACAGTTGTTCCCGCCGCTTTTAACTGTCGCAGGAAATCCCAGACGATCAACCGACTTTCGATATCTAAGCCCACACTTGGTTCATCTAACACCAACACATCCGGTTGATGCAGTAAGCCGGCGGCTAAATCTAGGCGTTTGCGTAAACCACCCGAATAAGTACCTGTTTGGCGATCGGCATAGTCTGTTAAGCCAAGTAAATTGACTAACTGATTGATTCTTGTCTCGGCGGTAGGTTTTTTCAGATGATACAGAGAAGCTTGAAGTTGTAATAATTCTCTTCCGGTGAGAACCTTATCTAAGGCAACTTCTTGGGCAACATAACCTAATTTTTGTCTAACTAGTTTCGGGTTATTAACAGCAGAAACTCCACCAACTTCAATTTTGCCTGCGTCTGCTTTTGCCAGCGTACATAGACAGCGAATTGTGGTAGTTTTCCCTGCCCCATTGGGACCAAGTAGTCCAAAAATTTCGCCCGGTTGAACAGTAAAGGAGATATCTTTAACTGCTTTTACTGTTCCGTAGCTTTTTTGAAGATTTTGAATTAAAACAGCAGCAGTCATAGGTGTTACTTTAATTAGTGTTCTCTTTAATTTACTACTATATTACCTATTCTATCCTTCCAATTCGTTCACTAATTTATACCTATCTCGGCTGGACTCTAAGATGTAATCACAGAGGTTGATGAGACTCATACAAAAGAATTCGATGACCATCATAATCACAAAAAGCCTGCTCAGTAAATACAAGGTTATTTTCAGTGGTAAAAGTATTAGGATTGATTACCTCTAGATTCAATTGTCGAATTTGCTCAATCTTAGATTTAAGCGCTGATACTTCAACCACTAAGGCACAACTATAACAAATAGAAGGATATGAAAGTTGAATTCCTTTTACTTCTGCCAGTGCTAGAGCTCTCGGTTCATTTTGGGTACTTAAAGCCGCAAAAGTAAGTTGAGCAGCGGGTGGTAAATGAAAAACAGAATATAGATAGGATTCAGGGGAAGCTTTACTTTGATAAACTAGTTGGAATCCTAAGATGTCTTGATAAAGCTTCAGTGAACGCTCTAAATCAGCTATCGTTAGACAGGGACGTTTGATCAGTAGTTTTTCTTCTGCTCCTCGCGGAGCTTGCTCAGGATAATTCGGCATTTATCAGTATATTAATTATTACTAACAATAAAGTTCCATAACGCAAGTTGGTATTAGTTATTTAGCGATCGCACTAAATATAATATCCTAGGCCAACAACATCATGCTAGATCACAATACCTTCGCCAAATTCAATAATCTTGACCATCAGCGAGGGCAACCTTAATCTGAAATCTCTACTCTCTATGTGACAGTTGAGTATGACAGTTGAGACTAAAAAATTAGCATTCATGAATTTTTTCCTGAACTTTTGTGAATAAAACGGTATTTTTTCTGCCAAGGAGATGGGACATACTAGAATCATCAAGAAAAGCCAAGGAGAAAACACCATGCAATTAACCTATCGTGGACAAACCTACACCTCTTCTCAAACTATTGCTAGAGTTAACCCTCACACCGTTCTTACCTATCGGAGTCAATCTTATCAACCTCGTCGTTCTCCTGCCATGAGCCCCAAAGCTAACCTAGTTTATCGAGGTGTTCCCTACCTCACCTCTGAATTGACCACTTCTGATGGTCTTACCTCTGCTTTTAGCTAATTTTCTCATTCACCTACCTTATATTATTAAGGAGTTTTCATCATGGAATTCATTACTCGTCGTCCCCTTACTTTTCCTTTCTTCTCTGCCCGTTCTGATGCTAAACCTGTTGCCAATCCCGAACCAGAGTCTCAAGCATTGCAACTGTCTCAACTGATCAAACAACAACCCTCAGTCAACGATCTCATTTATTACTGCGACAATGATGACAATGGTAAACTGAACTGCCGATGGATCAAAGCTTGTTCTCTCTAAAACTTCGGCAAGCATTTGGGCATGATTAATAACAATTACAACAAAAAATCACCAATAAAAGAGAGCAACAATGACACTCCCATAGCAGCTTAATTATATTAATTATGAGAAAATCAAGGATTTTATTATGAAACCTACAAATAATCGCCATATATCCCCATTATCCTCAAGCGAACCAGATTTGGATCTTTACCAATGGCAAAGGCTTGCTGATTACTCAGATAGTAGTTTCTGGAATTTCTATTTTTTCTGTAGGGGCGACCAGAATTCAAGATCTGACTTTGACAAAAAAAAAGTATTTTCTCGAAATCTGATAACCATTTTAGGGTTGATAGCAACTCTACTACTACTTGGCAGTGCTTTGTGGTGTCGCTCCGTTCAGCTTAACCAACCGTATCCAATTTTAGAAGAACCAATAGAGAGAGAAAATGCACCAACAATTAATTCTTTATTTAACTACTGAATTAGAGATTCCCCTATCTCAAGTGAGATTAGCATTACGTCATATTCCCGAGACTCCTCATCAGTTACCGATGATGTTGTGGCACTATGGACTGATTAATTTGAGAGAGTTGGAGCAGATTTTTGATTGGCTGGAGGCAGCATAAATAATCTTCTTTTTCGCTTCACTGAAATTATCTTAAGGTAAGGGAATCTGGCTTCGCCAGCGTGTCTTTTTGAGCAAGTACAGCCTTTGATATCGGCGTCCACTACCCATTTCTTCGTTTTATTAGGACGAGCTGCTAGATATATTTTCTCTATTGCATCATGGGGGCTTCTACCGGGGCGGAAACCGTA
>JAAUYA010162633.1_pt1 | contig 15830 bp, 12 predicted proteins | sample 7278161 | NCBI WGS metagenome assembly JAAUYA01 (sample SAMN14350120, study PRJNA611818) | marine sediment metagenome | isolation source: surface marine sediment (3m) | place: French Polynesia: Moorea | collected 2018-08
AATTAGACCGAAAATTATTAATAATTATTTACTAAGAACTCTAAAAAAACAAATCATCAAAAAATTACCTCCAGGTTCAGAGCATGGATTTAGGGGAGTAGAAACTAAAATTTCTGCTATTTATAAATTAGCTAATAGCAGTTATATTATTAATCTTATTGCTCCTTTTTTTTTTAAAATTCCCCAATTAGTTAGGTCTATGTATTTTAATAAAATAGCAAATGCTAATTGGGGCGTACCTTGGCATCAAGATAAAACTATTGCAGTCAGAAAAAAATTCCAGTACCAGGATTTAGAGCTTGGTCAATTAAAGAAGGAGTTTTTCATGTGCAAGCTCCACAAGAAGTAATGGAAAATATTATTACTGTTAGAATTAACTTAGATGTAGATAATCGGGAAAAAGGTTGTTTAAAATTAGTTCCTAAAACTCACAAATTAGGAATTTTAACTCCACAACAGATACAAGAAATTGCTCAACAAAAAAAAGTTATCACTTGTCATCTTAATTCAGGAGATGCTTTAATTATGAGTCCATTGATTTTACATTCTTCCTCCAAAGCCACTAAACCCAGTAATCGCAGAGTAATTCATTTGGAGTATTCAGACTATCAGTTACCAGGAGGATTAAGTTGGGCGATTTCAACACAAGTGTTTAATAAATCTTGAGAAGAGATCCTCCCTAGCCCCCCTCGTTAAGTTGAGAGCATAGCCCCTTAATAAGGTAGCAGAAGAGGATCAAGAATTAACTGAGGAGTATTAAGAATTGAGGAAGCAGCCTCTAGGGTAAAAGCGAGCGAGATGCTCGCACTACACCAAAAAGTTGCATGAGAGTGTATAGAGAAATTCACGCAGAATTAATCCTATCCTAAGTGTATTTCTCTGACTCATAGCATAAGTGATCGCCATTAACACTGTCTGTGTGAAATTGTGAGGTATTTATGTACACTGGTAATTATTTTTGTAGTCACGATATAATATGATTATCGGTTAGGATAATTCGGAATTCGGAAAAGCTTATAATATTAGAGTGAAATATGCAAAATCTAAAAAAGTATTATGAAATATATTTCTTTAGAAAAAATACCAGAGCAATCAGTATCTCATAATCCTGATATCAAAAAAAAAGTAATGCTTAATCATTGCGATATACCTCATCTTACTAACTTTTCTCAAGCAAAACTTTCTCCAGGTCAAGTGTCTAAAGCTCACTTTCATCACAATATGTGGGAAGTGTTTTTTGTCGAAGCTGGTGTTGGTACAATTAGAGTCAATCATCAATCTTATCCCCTTCACAAAGGCAGTTGCGTTACAGTAGAACCAGGAGAAATTCATGAAATAATCAATACAGGAGTTAATGAACTCATTGTTACTTATTTTGGAGTAAAGGTTTCTTGATCAATAATTAATAGTAAATAGTTAGTGTTTGACTGTGGTTAGTTTTTAACTGGCTAATATCGATACTTTACCGACACTGCAAAGTAACGCGGAAATTGCCCATCACTTACAACAATACATGACTACGAAATAAGTAGAGTTACTCGCAGCCTTTAATTTAAAGACACAGCAGCTTGGGAAAAAGCATATAGAGAAGTAAAGGATATCTTATCAGCGAGAGAGAATGTACTAGGTAGAGAAGATAGAAAAAAAACAAGAGTTATAAGCGCAAAGGATCGTAAATCTCATGAACGACGGAGAAAACACATAACTTAGCAGTTAGTTGGCGATCGCCTTCTCTCCAAAAAAATATGACCAATTTAAACGATTCGCACATCTATTTTTTTGAATATGACAAATGGGAGTGCGATCGCCAATCATGCGATCGCACTGAATTTACAAATCATTATCTGATAATTGAGCTATTTTCATTATTGATTTGAGAGTTCCGATCTTTAAGTCTTGATTTCGATGTATGGGAATAGAGATGATTTTATTTTCATTCGGCTTTTCATAAATATGGTGACTTCCCGTAATTTTTTTGAGAATCCAGCCCTTTTTCTCAATAATTTTACAGAGCTTTTTTCCTGAGACAGACTTCATACAGCAATTTCAATCACTTTTGACATGGATTCAGGTTGTTTACTTTCATTGGCAACTTCTAACCAGCCTTGTATGGCATCTTGAAGGTTATTGATAACTTCGTCCATGCTATCTCCTTCTGTTATACAACCGGGGAGAGCGGGAACCTCAGCCCAGTAACCGCCTTCTTGGGCTGGATGAATAATCGCTTTGATTTTCATCACTTTCAGCATTTTTTGTGTTCATTTGAATAGATTTTAGCAGATCGTCCTCAACCATCAAATCGGAAATAACAGAGATTTAGCTGTCCCCTGCAGGAACACTGTTTCAGGTCTGTCACGCCACTACGAACTCGGCGATCGCCTGATTAATCTCTCTTCTAAAAATCTGACTAATTTAAACTATTCGCACATCTATTTTTTTGCCTAAAGCTAACAAAACTCGCTCTATAGTTGATAATTTTGTACCATGACGAGGATTAAGAATTCTTCTAATTTCTTTTTCATCTAAATTTAGTTGGCGTGCGAGTTGAGTTTTATTCATTCCGGTTTCTCTAAATGCTAGATAAACTAATGCTTTAAATACCATCGCTAAGGGCAGCTCAACTAAATATTCTCCCTCAATGGAGGATGATGGCTGAGGTATTTCTAAGTTATCATCAATTCGAGCGGCGATCGCCTCTTCTAAACAATCCACTGCTTCTGTGAGACATTCGGAAACAGAATCGCCTTGAGTGATAGCTTCTGGTAAGTCACGAAAAGTAACAACATACCCTCCATCATCACTATCTGGTATTAATTGAACTGGAAAAGCAAAATTTGTCATCTTTGTTGTCATGCCCCATTGAAATCATCTTGAGAAATACCAAGTTGAGATAGCATTGCTTTGAGAGTACCTGTTTTGAGTTCATCTTTGGGATTAGGAACGATAGTCAGGCGATTTCCAAAATAAAGGGTGACATGAATTCCCTTTCCCCGTTTTGAGTCAACCCTAGCTTTAATTCCTCATGGTAAGATTAACTAAATTTACTGAGTTAAGATCGTTAATGATGTTCATATGTATGTTCAGATTGCATCCCTAGTTTCTGGAGAGGTCTATTAGTTATATCGCACATTCTTACGATTAAATATTTATGCTTCTTGAATTGGAACAGACTTGGCCCAAAGAGCTTCTTGCTTTTCTTGATGGCAAATATGAAATGCTGATGAAGCATGCACAGCACGAAGAAAAGGTGAACAAGCAATATCTTGCTCCTGAGAACAACTTGCCGATGGCACTCATGCCATTAAATCCTTTCTTGAAACAAAAAGAGCAAGCTGCCTCAAGTGTTTTGGATCTGCTGCAATCGAGTACCTTACGCGGATGGCATTGTACGCGGCTTACACAACCAGAAGTTGAACATATAACTCAAAACGGAATGCAGCTACCGAATTTAGAAATGCTAGAGAATCGAATATATCAACTTCAGGCCGATGGCATAATTTCTGATACAATTGCAATGCGGCTCAAGACTGAAAATCACGCGAATGATCAATCTCGAAAGGACAGGATTTGGTTTTGCTTTTTCCCTCCACAATTGGCAGGTCAATCAGGAATAGAGCGTTTCTTTCGTTGCTGGGGTGGTGAAGCTTTGTATATTTCACACGAACGAGATCCAAAAACTAGAAAAATATTAATGAACATTGGTCAACCGTGCTTGATTGAAGTAGATGTTCCGATTTCGGCATTGGGTTCAAAAGTATCTCTCGGGAACAAAATGATTCGTCGCTATTTGGTCAATCGTGGACTCAAAACTGAAGAATGGATTGATCATGAGGACAAAGCGATTGAACCGATTATGGCAGAGAACATTTCAAGATTTATATTTCACAGTGATGCTGAGTTTATTGAACTAACTGGATGCGACCAATGGATACCTCCGCTTTAGCCAGATAACATATTTTTGCTGAGTAGTCCTTGATAGGAGAAACCGTTTATATTGAAACCAGCTTAGTTCGCCACTTAAATTTTTTGAACAACCACAATTGCGAATAAATGATAATTTTTAGGTAATTTTCATAGTGGTATATTAGCATTAAATAGTTAATTACTTAAACTAAAATTAAAGCATTTTTTGACATCTAAAATACTAGCTTAAAATGACTTAAGCGAAGTTTTTTTACAGTTCTTAAAGCTAGTTAATAAAAGTTAATTAGCATAATTAAGTTAAATAAATACTACCCCTTAAATTGAAGCAATATTGTGTTAGAATTATGGTATAGTAACAAGTTTGTTTGTAGACAAACTAGGAACCAGCCTCAAGAAAATCATAAACCAAAATTAAGTTTTTAGTCAAGATTAGATTTAGGAGTGGAAAAACAGTGGTAGTCGAAGCAAAACCAAATGTAAGCTACGAAGCAAAAACCAAAGCCATTGCTAGAGAGCTTATCAAAGAAACAAGACCAAAAAGTAACATCTTCGCCCAAATGCGTGAGCAAATGCGCCTAGATGATAAACTAATGGCATGGGCGATGAGTAACCCCGGTTTGCGAGTGCAATTATTCCACTTTATCGATACTTTACCGGCACTGCAAAGTAACGCGGAAATTGCCCATCATTTACAACAATACATGACTACGAAAGAGGTAGAGTTACCCGCAGCCTTAAAAAGCATTCTCAATTTTACCGAACCTAACTCCCCACCAGCACAAATTGCTGCTGCTACTATTACCAAAGGAGTTGAAGCTCTCGCCTATAAATATATCTCTGGGGAAAACATCAAACAGGTAATCAAAGCGGTAGAGAGAATGCGCAAAGATAAAATGTGTTTCACTATCGACTTATTAGGAGAAGCGGTAATCACCGAAAGTGAAGCCCAATCTTATTTACAAAGATATCTAGACTTAATTACCCAATTAAGTGAACAAGCTAAAAAATGGCCGACAGTACCAGAAATTGATAGCGCAGATGGGGAAGGTTTGCCGAAAATAGAGGTATCAGTCAAATTAACCGCATTTTACTCCCAATTCGACCCCATCGATCCCGAAGGCACCAAGGAAAAAGTATGCGATCGCCTGCGTATACTTCTCCGTCACGCCCAAGAACATGGTGCAGCTATTCACTTTGATATGGAACAATATGTCTATAAAGACCTTACCCTAGCTATTGTCAAAGAATTGTTGATGGAAGAAGAATTCCGCCATCGCTCTGATGTCGGTATCGTCCTGCAAACCTACCTGCGCGATTCGGAAGCAGACTTGAAAGATATCATCGCTTGGGCAAAACAGAGGGGTACGCCAATTAAAGTCAGGTTAGTTAAAGGTGCATACTGGGATCAAGAAACTATTAAAGCTTTACAACACCATTGGGAGCAACCAGTATATAACCAAAAACCAGAAAGTGATATCAACTTTGAAAACATGACTCGGTTATTGCTGGAAAACCATGAGTATTTATATGCGGCGATCGGCTCCCATAACGTGCGCTCTCAAGCCCACGCGATCGCCATGGCCGAAGCTCTGAACATTCCTCGCCGTCGCTTTGAATGTCAGGTACTATATGGCATGGGAGAGCAGTTGGCGAAGGCTTTAGTCAAACTAGGACATCGAGTCAGAGTTTACACTCCCTATGGTAAACTATTACCGGGCATGGCCTACTTAATCCGCCGTTTATTAGAAAATACGGCTAATAGTTCCTTCCTGCGCCAAAATTTAGAACAACGCCCCGTCGAAGAGTTAATTGCACCTCCCAGGGTAGTAGGAGAAAAACCCTTACTATCTAGCAAGCAATTCCCGGGTGCTCCCGATACTGACTATGCCAAGGAACAATTAAGACTCAAAGCCCAACAAGCTATAACTCAAGTACGCAATCAACTAGGGAAGACCTATCTACCCTTAATTAACGGAGAATATGTAGAAACTGCCGCAACTGTTAACTCCGTTAACCCTTCCAACCCCAGTGAAATTGTCGGAAAAGTAGGTTTAATCTCTGTTGAACAAGCAGAACAAGCATTAGCCGCAGCCAAAGAGGCGTTTAAGGAATGGAGTAAAACCCCGGTAAGAGTGAGGGCAGGAATACTGCGCAAAGCAGCCGAAATTATGGAAAAACGCCGTCATGAATTGACTGCTTGGATGTGTTTAGAAGTAGGTAAGGTATTACAAGAAGGAGATCCAGAAGTTTCTGAGGCTATCGATTTTTGTCGCTACTACGCCGATGAAATGGAAAGGCTAGAGCGGGGTTATAACTATGATATCCCCGGTGAAACTGACCGCTATTTCTACCAACCCCGTGGCATTGCCGTGATTATCTCTCCTTGGAATTTCCCCTTGGCGATCGCCACTGGCATGACAGTTGCTGCCTTAGTTGCTGGGAATTGTGCCTTACTCAAACCCGCCGAAACCTCCACCGTCATTGCTGCCAAAATTGCCGAAATTTTAGTGGAAGCAGGTATTCCTAAAGGAGTCTTCCAATATGTACCCGGCAAAGGTTCTGTGGTAGGCGCTCACATGGTCAAACATCCAGATGTACATTTAATCGCCTTTACAGGTTCCAGGGAAGTAGGCTGTCGCATTTATGCAGACGCAGCGGTATTACAACCTGGACAAAAACACCTCAAACGGGTGATTGCGGAAATGGGTGGTAAAAATGCCATTATCGTCGATGAAAGTGCGGACTTAGATCAAGCAGTTGCCGGAGCAGTTAAATCGGCTTTTGGTTACAGCGGGCAAAAATGCTCGGCTTGTTCGCGGGTGATTGTTTTAGAACCTGTATATGATGCTTTTGTGCATCGCTTCGTAGAAGCAACTAAATCCTTAAATGTTGGAGCAGCAGAGCAACCTAGTAGCAAAGTAGGACCTGTAATCGATCGTAATGCCCAAGCCAAGATTAAGGAATATATTGCCAAAGGTAAGCAAGAAGGTACCCTGGAGTTAGAAATGGAGGCTCCAGAAAATGGCTATTTCGTCGGTCCAACCATCTTTACTGATATTGCCCCTGATGCTACCGTTGCTCAAGAGGAAATTTTTGGTCCAGTAGTTGCTGTTATCAAGGCGAAAGATTTCGATGAAGCCATGCAAGTGGCCAACGGTACTGACTATGCTCTCACTGGAGGGTTATATTCCCGTACTCCCGAACATATCGATCGCGCTTACAAGGAATTTGAAGTGGGTAACCTTTATATTAACCGAGGTATTACCGGGGCGATCGTTGCCCGTCAACCCTTTGGTGGCTTCAAACTATCTGGAGTTGGTTCCAAAGCCGGAGGTCCCGATTATTTATTACAATTCTTAGAGCCTCGTGTTGTCACTGAAAATATCCAACGTCAAGGTTTTGCTCCCATCGAGGGCGCTGATAATTAAACTTGTGGGAGATCGCCAAGTACTATTGTCAAGAAAGTTTGTCCTCTGATAATTGACTATAATCAGGTCAAGCCGCTACGATTATAGTAGCGGCTAACTCTGTTAATCCTGGGACAAATTTTGTTATTCTACTATTGCTCTTTTTACATGGCAAGAAATAAAGCACAACAAAGAAATGAATTATTCCTTAATGAGTAAATTTAAAGGTGGACTCATAGGTGCTTTACTGGGCGAAAATTTAGCTAGTAATCAAGGAAGTATTAATTTATCTTCCTACCAACCTTCCTATCCTTTACAAATTGCGATGGCTGCAGCTAAAAGCACCATCGATTGCAGTAGATTAGACTTAAAATCATGGTTGATAACCCTAGGAAATAGTCAAGTAAGTTGTCTGCCAAAGAGAAATACAGCTAGTAGCAGTCAAACTGCCATCGCCAGCCTTCCCATCGCTATATTTTGTCACGAAAATTTAGTGGGTCTCAACGAAAATTTACAATTAGCGATCGACCTATGGCAACATCCTGATTTGGGAGCAGAAAATGTATTAATATGGGGTTATACAATTAATATAATTTTACAAAACCAAGTAAATATTAGTCAGCTCATTAAACAAATTACCGCCATTATGGAAGTAAAACAGTTGTCAGTACCAAAGATACTAGGGAAAATAGACGATTACATTCAAAAGCAATCTCCTCTAGCAGAGGTAGCTAATTATTTACATCGTAACTGTAACAATCATTTTGGGGCGATCGCACAAGCTTTGTACTGCTTTACAACTGTACCAGAGGATTTTGGCTTATGTCTCAAGCGTACCCTACAAAGCAGTTATCAAACTCAACTAACAGCGACTCTTGTGGGTAGCTTATCAGGCTTATACAATAGTTACACCAATATTCCTTGGTATTGGCGCTCTCAAGTCAAACAATCGGCTTTAGGCGAAGAAATGGAAAGGTTGAGTGAAAGTTTATTTGCGCTTTGGAGTGGATGTTATCGACCAGAACCGATGCCAGCTCACCATGCTTGTTACTCTCCGGGAATTATTCAAGCCAGAGACAGATAAAAATTTAAACTAGCTATGGAAATCAACGATACAATCTAGACTAAACTAACGATCGAAAAATGGAGGAGTAGCAAACCAATAAATTTAGAGAATGATTATTTAAAATTGCTCATACCAACTCTCACACACTATGAAAACTCTAAAGTTCATTAGCCAAACAATCCAAAAATGGCGACATCAACGTTACTGCGAAAGTTATGGGAAACAGAGCAGTCTTGATTCTCAGCCCCTATGGTTTAGTTTGCTTTGTAAGATGCATCTTCCAGTAATGTTGTTATTGACGATGACTACCCTAACAGGAGTTATTAGTTATCGCTTTTACAACCAACCAGAGTTAGCCGTTGGAACTATTTCGCCCTCTAGAATTGTAGCCCCAGCAGATGCTATTTTTGAAGACGCCAAAACCACAGAACAGTGGCGCAAAAAAACTCGTACTGGTTTGTTACCAGTGCTCAAACACGATCAAACCATTACCTATAGTATTAATTTAGTATTAACTAAACAACTAAATCAAATTGAGAAAGCCCGACAAATAGCAGGTGAATTTCCTTATCTTAGCCAAGATATATTATCGATTTCTACTCAACAATATTTACGTCAATTCCCTGAAGAAAATTGGCAAGAAATTTGGGAAGTATTAATAAATGAACAAGAATTATCTACTGAATATTCTCAGGAAGAAAGTAAGGTTTTTGCAGAACTGATCGCCTATAGGGAAAAAGTAAATCAAGCAGAATTTGATAATATTTTAAGCCGCATAGAAGAAGCACGTCAAAGATATCAACATGCTAAGATTGAGTTATCAAATGCTAAAATAGGCTCACTAAGTAATCAGCATAAAGAAATTTTAATCACGATTACAAATAAAAATTGGTATGAAACCAAAAGAATTATCAAGACTAGTTTAGAACGTATTTTAGTTCAAGGTATTCCTCCTGGGTTACCAGAGAAAATTAAAAGAAAAACAGTAGCAATTCAGTTGGGAGAATCTTTACCACCTCAGATACAAATAATCGCTGCTCGACTTCTTTCCGACGTTTTACAACCTAATTTAGTTATAGATGAGCAAGAGACAAAAACTAGAGCAGAAAGAGCAGCAAAAGAGATCGAACCAGTCCTGGTTTCCATTGAAAAGAATCAAGTGATTGTCGATGTGGGAGAAGAAATTACCCAATCAGAATTCGTGCTTTTAGATGGATTTGGTTTAAGTCGTAGAGGGATAAATTGGCTGGGAATAGGTGTTTCTGCCTTATTCGCAAGTGGTTCTCTGGTTATTTTTCTGGTCATAGCTAAGCAAGTTAGACGTAACTTTCGACGTCGAGATCAGATTCTTTTATGGTTATTAAGTTTAACTGTTACGGTAATTGCAGTTTTTGATGTGCGTTATAACTCTCTTCCTGCTCTGGCCTTTTTAGTGAGTAGTTTTTATGGACCAACTCTAGCCATCACAAATGTTAGCTTAATGACCGGGCTAGTGCTTTTTCAAACAGGCAGTATAGGGTGGGAATATTTACTCGCTTCCTACGCAGGTTCAGTATTAGCATCTTTGATCGCTGCTCGTTTACACTCCCGTGAGGAGTTAGCTTTACTAGGTGCCGGTGTCGGTTTAACTCAAGGAGGTGTGTATCTAGTTATTAATCTCATTGTGAGTACTACAGCTGGTACGATTTGGTATGCTGTCTTACCAGGAGCCTTTTTGTATGGCTCCATTGGTTTGGCTTATAGTGTGGTAGCTTTAGGCATATCTCCCTACTTAGAACGCTTCTTTGATTTAATCACTCCCATTCGTTTAGCAGAGCTATCTAATCCTAATCGACCTTTACTGAAACGTCTAGCTATCGAAGCACCTGGTACGTTTCAACATACTATGTTTGTTGCTTCTTTAGCCGAAGCAGCTGCTAGAGAATTACACTGTAATGTAGAATTGGTGAGAGCTGGAACTCTATACCACGATATCGGGAAAATGCACGATCCTCTAGGATTTATTGAAAATCAAATGGGAGGTCCTAATAAACATGACCAAATTCAAGATCCTTGGCAGAGTGCTGAAATTATTAAAAAGCACGTCAGTGAAGGGTTAATCATGGCCAGTCAATATGGCTTACCAAGAGCAATCCGAGATTTTATTCCTCAACACCAAGGTACATTATTGATCTCTTATTTCTATTTTCAAGCTAAAGATCTCGCAGAGCGCGAAGGAAAAAATTTAATTGAGGAAGAAGATTTCCGTTACGATGGTCCCATTCCTCAATCTAGAGAAACTGGTATTGTTATGTTAGCTGATGGTTGTGAAGCTGCATTGCGATCGCTTAAAGATGCTACCCCCGAGCGAGCTCTAGTCACGATCAAGAAAATTTTTCAGGCTCGTTGGCGTGATGGTCAATTAGTAGAAAGTGGGATTAAGTACGCAGAATTACCCATTATTGCTGGAGTTTTTGTGCGAGTTTGGCAACAATTCAATCATCAACGTATTGCCTATCCCAAAGGTGCTTTAGAAGTTAGACGTAAACGTAAAATATCAGAAGTTGTTGATAAGTTACCTGAAAAGTCGATGGTTGATGGCTGACGGTTGAAAACAATGAACCATGAACAATTAACCATCAACAATCAACAACCAACAATTAACAACTTAAATCTCTGTATTCTCCTCCAAATTTGCTCTACTAAATCATGGGCATCTGCGGAAAACCACTCTATCTGAGAATAAGCCCTAAACCATGTTCTCTGACGTTTAGCAAATTGACAGGTGTGTAAAACTGTTAATTCTTTTGCTTCTGCTAGAGATAGATCGCCTGCTAAATATTGCTTGATTTCTGCATAACCTAAAGTACTTAGTAAAGGTAAATCCCAGCCATATTTTTTACCTAATTTTTCTACTTCTTCTACTAAACCATGCTCTAGCATTTGTTCAGTTCTTCTGCTAATTCTGGTTTTTAAGACTTTGGCATCACAATCTAATCCGATTTGGAGAATAGGATAATTAGGTGGATTTTCTCCTTGTTGCTCTGAAATAGGTTTCCCTGTAACGTAATATACCTCTAAGGCTCTCATCGTACGCACTCGATCGTTGGCATGAATTTTACTGGCAGCATCAGAATCAATTTGCTTTAAAAAAGCATACCTTTGAGACTGAGGCAAAGATTCTAATTGTTTTCTCAATTTTGGTTGTGGAGACACTCTGGGAATTTTTAAGCCTCTCACAAGCGATTTGATATATAAACCAGTCCCTCCTACTAGGAGAGGAAAAGAGGAAGAATTAATAATTTTTTGGGCCTTTTCTTGATATTCTGCTAAAGTTAAAGTCTCTCTGGGATCGCAAATATCAATCAGATAATGAGGTACTAAACTTCGTTCCTCAATCGTAGGTTTTGCTGTTCCTATGTTAAATTCTCGATAAACTTGACGAGAATCAGCACTAATGATACAAGTATTTAATCTTTGGGCTAGTGCTAGTGCTAAACTAGATTTTCCTGTTGCTGTTGCTCCACAAATTACAATCAAAGATATTTTCATTATTGGTTGATTCATTAGTAAGATTAATATCAAGCTATTATTTTGATTGAAATTTTCAATCAATATCTCATTTTTGCAAAACTTAACAATAGTTATGTTTTGGCTGATTTTGGTCAAATCTTCCCTATTGTGGCCAAGATGTACTTATGCTAAACTAAAAATAATAAGTTATTCTGGTTATTTCTGTTTGAAAAATTAATCAACGATTAAAACTATTGATTTTTCGTACAAAGTTCTGCTCTTAAAGCTTAACAGCAATCAAAAGCAATTGTAACTCACCTTAATTTTTGTAACGCAAATATAAATTTTGGTAAACAGATCTTGACAGATAAGTAGAAGCATAATGTATTATGCCCCTACTTAATTTTAAAATGAGCTAAAGGTATGTTTCGCGATCGCTACCGAGTGGGATTTAGCCGTTGCTGGTTGGGGAATGGGGACGGTTGTAAGTAATGGTCATGGTAATAAGTAGGTGGACTAAATTAATTACAGACGAAAATGGGCTGAAAAGCATTATTGGCCATCAGCTTTACTGTAAATAATTCTGTCTTGGTACTTAGTAGGGATACTTCAGAAGAGGAGGCAGAATCAGAAATTGCAGCGCAGAGAAGGCGGCAAAAAGAAAATGTGAAAATCATGGGTCAGATAATAAGCTTGTGAAGGTATTATTTAGCCTTTAAGATTGTTGTTTTAATTTTTCCCAGGAAGTTTTTGGCAGCAGCATCCGAGCTTCAATTTTGTCCCAAGTTTCACAAGATATTTGGGATGCTGCTTCTTTGCAATCCAACATTAACTGATTGGTATAGAAGTAATTATTGAGGGCTTCGATTTCTTCTTTGGATAAATCAATCATTTCTGTGGTGAGGTGGAAAGCTTCTAGTATAATCTGAATTATCTTGTTAGCCCACACCCTGCCTATTCCTACACCTTGGTTTTGATCTTGAATTTGCTCTTTTAGCTTTTTCAATTTGTCAACCAACTCATTAAGGTCTATTTTTTTATAAACTGCTAATTTTTCTATTTTTTGAGCGTAGCCAATGAATGCCTCAAGAGCGAGGGCTTTGGCTTTGGCTTTGGCGTCGGCGTGGATGTCGGCGCGGATGTCGGTATAAGCACGGGCGACGTATTCGGCTTTGTTTTCGTTGTATGCATTGGCGAGGGCGTCGGCATAGGCTTCAGCTTTGGCGAGGATGTCGGCGTAGGCTTGGGCGTAGTCATTGGCGAGAGCTTTGGCTTTAGCTTTGGCCTCGGCGTAGGTTTCAGCTTCCACGTCGGCGTGGCTTTTGGCACGTACGTATGCGTGGATGTAGTCGAAGATGTTGTGAGAGAAGAGTTCGGCGGGAGTTTTGCCGCGGGCTTTGGGAAAGGGCATATGGGGGGGCGGAGGGGGCAGAGGGGCTTTGCCAAGGGCAATGTCTTTGGCTTTGGCGTAGGCGTGGACGAGGGCATTGGCGAGGGCGATCGCCCTTTTACCAACAGGCTTAATATCGGTTTCTGAAGTATCTGTTATTTGCTCTGCCCAAGTTAGTAATCTCTGTAGCTTAGGATTATCAGCTAAGTTCTGAATTTGTTGCTCCATTGCCAAGAGCAAATCATCGATTGCCAAGAGTAAATCCTCCATTGCCAAAAGCAAATCATGAGTTTATTGTAGCTCGGCTAACAGCAGAAATACCTCTCGCCAACGGCTATCAATTAAATGTTTTTTAACTAACTCTTTTTCTAACAGAGGTTGGTCACTGATATATTGAGCTGTTAGAAATTCCTGGAAGGTTAGATGAGAAAAAGAGTAAATGTCTTGCGCCCTTTCTACTAATAATCCATGTTGCTCTTCTATAGTTTTTGGAAGTTTTTTAGCATCTTCAGTCGGAATACTCGGATATTCAGCAATATATTCTTGAATTTCGCTTTCTTCAAATAACGCATATTGTTGCTGTTCAAACTTGCGAAAAGCAATATAACTCAGGAGTTTTTGCCTTTCTGTAGCAGACATCTCTCGGTAGATTTCACTGCCTGAATCACGTATGATACCTCTGCTTTCGTCCCATTTTGCTAAAAGTAGATTGATTCCTTTCTGATATAATTTAGAGCGTTTGGAGGGGAATTCTTTTAAGTCACTGAAGACCCAACAAGTCAAACTCAGTAAAATTGGAGTAACAGCTAGTTCTGCAATTTGCTTATTTTCTGGGGATTTAAGCTTTTCTATAAACTGTGTTGTTAGTTTGGCTTTTTCTTCAGCAGTCTCTTTGATGGTAGAAAACCAATTGTTGGCAAAACATTCGATTTGCTTTGAGTTAAAATCGGCAACCTCAATATACTCGAAGTTAGGTAAGCGATATTCCGTTGTTTGAGTTCGGCAGGTAATGATTAAGCGGATAAAACTATTTTCGTAATAATCTTCGCAAAATCTACTAATATCCTTTTGAACTGTTTGTCTAAACGGGCTGGCAACTTCATCCAGCCCATCTAGTAAAATTAAAATTTGACCTTGCTTGAGAAGTTGTTTAGTTTGTTCCTTATCATCTAGATAAAATTGTTTATGAATTTCATTGACTAGATTGAAATTACTGGCATCAATGTTTCTCAGTTCAATTAAAATGGGAATGTAACCAGGTTGAAATTCCCCTTTGCAACAGGCAATTGCTATGTGTCGCAAGAAAGTGCTTTTGCCAGAGCCAGGTTTACCCAAGATCATTAGTTTTTTGTACAGCTTGGCTGCTTTCAATCCTGGAGATCGCTTCCCTCGTTCCCCTAATCCAAAACGGTCAAAGTTTTCTCGTAAATCAAAATCTTTAAGCAGATCGGGAATAGTTGCAAAGGAAGCGTAGGAAGGTTTATTGAGTATGTAAATATCTACGTAAAGCTGATCGACATCAATCTCCTTAAGATTGAATAACTGGATTTTGCTGTAGAGTTTTTGAATTTTGTTGTAACAACGGTCGCGTATTCGTTTGTTTACTTGTTTTATTTTAGTATTATCTAATATCTTTTTCACCAATTCCTTAAATCCCTCAGACTCGCAATGATAATTGACCCGTTGAATATCGCGTAGATTTAAACCAACATCTGGTAGGTGCAAATCTGGAACTTCAAAATCATCGATTTCCAGCAGGATTAGGAAAATTAACAATGGTGTCTTTTTAGCAGATTTATTAAGAGTTAGTCCAAATTCTCTCTGAAGATATACCTCTTTTTCAATTGATGTCTTTGAAAGACAGATGATAACAAAATCACTCTTCTCGATCGCTTTCGGGCTTTCTTTGTTCCAAGGAAGCCCACCAAGGTTATCTTCGATATCGTTCGAGGGCTTGTAGCCTTCTTGCTTCAGGCGATTATACAGTTTTAAGACTTTATCTTTATCTTCGCTAGCGTGAGCTAGAAAAATTTGGCTTTGTTGCTCCTGTTTAAGAGAAGATGGAGAATTGTCTAGTTGCTTCGGCAACTCAACAGATTCTCGCTGGTTTTCAGGTACATCTTGAACCCCTAGGGCGCTCAGAACGTCCGGCTGACTTAAAACGTAATGAGCCAGAGATACAGCCGTATAGGCTGCATAGGGTTGGGCGCGATCGTTTTTACTGCCATCTGCCCAATCACAAATTGCCTTAATCAAAATAATTTCTGTGTCCCTGGCTCTTTCTGTTGCCTCGTAGGCACCAGCTCCCTCCATCTCTCCACCCACAGCCAAAGGAAATTTGGCAATCAGGCGATCGCGAAAGTCTTTGTCATTAACTAACTTATCTCCAGAGAGGACTAACCCCTGATGGACTTTTACAGATCTCTTACCACAGGGAAGTTCCGAACCTTCTCAAAAAGTCTGGGGGGACTCGCCGAAAGTCAGGAAACAAATCAGTCATTAAAGTTTCGAGTACGCCCAGACTTTCTTTTTCTTGGCTGTAGCTGCTAAA
>JAAUYA010420273.1_pt1 | contig 15807 bp, 9 predicted proteins | sample 7278161 | NCBI WGS metagenome assembly JAAUYA01 (sample SAMN14350120, study PRJNA611818) | marine sediment metagenome | isolation source: surface marine sediment (3m) | place: French Polynesia: Moorea | collected 2018-08
ATCAGGAACGTAGAACCAGTCTGGTGCTTCGGCTCCCATTTCTGGGGGTTCTGTTTCCCGCCAGTAAATGCCACAATCTTGTCCAATGGCATATTGTCCTGAGGAGTGAATTTGTTGCAAGACTGGACCGAGAGAGTCGGTTAGGATAATACTTTGGGGATGCTCTTGAAAATTCTTCACAAAAGTACCGTCTGATTCGGGAAGTTGGGTATGGTCAGGAAAAGGAGGGGGTAAGATAGAACGGTCAATACTTTGAGTCATAAATGAGTGCGTAGTTCATCGTGTCGCTGATCCTTCTCAAGATTATAACATAAGCAGCGATCGCTGCCGATTTTGTCTAAGCTCCCAATACCTGATAAAAAGGCTTTTAATTATTAAAGGCGAATGAGAATACAACAGTAAGTTACACGAAATTATAAAGACTTTGATATTGAAACCAAATGTTGCATAACTATGCAAATAAAGGAAATTTATTCCGCCGACGAAGGAGATCGGCTGTATTTTTTTTGTTATGCATGATGTTCATCATTTCCAATTGGTTTAACCAGCTGATTTACGAAATAGATAAACTCTGAAACAGGCATTTCATCTACGTCTTCATCATCATACCTAAGCTGCTCCACATGATTTTGAAACTGGCTATAGAACTCATTGTATGCTTCCCAGATGTTATTAACGCTAGGCAAGCCGGCAAATCCGTTTCCAAGTAGCCAATTTCTAACTGCACGCACTACCTTTCTTGCATCACCGTCGTGAGATTTTATATCGTTGCCAGAAATATCTGACAACACTTTTTGGTATCTAAATCTTTCTTTCTCTAATATTAAGCATCTCTTTTCTGTTAAGCGTCCTGTGCCAATTTGACGACATCCGATATCGATACCCAGCTCAAATGGCATATTAAATCTAGGCAAGTCACCATCATGCAGCGGCTCAATTCTAGAAATATCATGAATACTAAATTTTGACTCCTTTATAAGGCTAATAATCTTCTGAATACGAACCTCTCCAGAATCAGCGCGCTCTGTTGCAATACGTGGACGTAAGCCACAATATATAATAACGAACAATAGACATCGGAGCAGCGGAATATATTCTTTATCAAAAGGGCAATTGATAAAAACATTGACCGAAAAAGTGTCGTGATTCATGAGACTTTTTCTTTCCTTGTTCTTTCTGGCATCCTTTTTTCTATTGTGCCATCAGATTTATGAACCACTATTTCCACATTAGCCAAACCCTCAACTAGCTCCTTTGCCTTATTAATCGCCTCATCTTTACTCTTACAGACTGCCGTTGCTCTTGAAGCTCCACTACGTTTTACCGCCCAGTCATTGAACCTAGGAATTACATGGTAGGTTGTTAATTCAGGTTCCGATCTACCCTTTTGCTGATACTTGACTGAATCCAACTTTTGAATAACCAACCTAGCTATTTCATCATATGAAGTATTATTTAAATCAATATAATCGATTGAAGATAACTCACTAGGATATTCTGAATCATCTACCCTAATAGGTAAAATAGTATGATCTGGATTATGAAGGGCTGAATTTCGAAGACTTTTCAACTCAGTGTGTGTCCATGGATTCTGACAATATGACGAGGAAACAATAATTATAGTTAGCGCGGATTCACGATAAATTGTTGTAAGGTGCTCGTAAAGGTTCTTTCCCCATAACTCCTCGCTTGCCGATTCATCAAAAAAGACATTTAGACCTGCTTTGCTTAAGGCAATAGCTAAGCTTCTCGCTTGCTTTCTGTCTTTCCCGGCAAATGAAATAGCTGCGTCGTATTTTTTCAATGTCATAACTCCTTTCAGTCCGGCTGCATTGCCATTCCGTGTATTTTTATTGACTGTATAACTACTTATTATACCGAAACTTTCCTTCACCTGTTCTACAGGTAATACCAGATCCAGCAAACGACTAATGGCATCTTTCTGTGACTGTTGAACTTCTGCCAGGTTACTTTCAGCTTGCTCCTGAGCGATCGCTTCCTCTTCTCATTGTTACACTGCTAAGCAGTTGACTTTTCCTATGGCCGACTTTTTCCGACTTCGCAACAACCTACTTTTTCCCACTGACAAAACAGAGTGTACTGCTTAAACTATTTTCTAACAACAGTTAATCCTAATTAGATCATGCTGAATAATTCCGCACCTGTGCTTGATTTAGAGGTTTCCTCTAACTATTTTTTCCTGTCAACTAGGATGAGCGATCTCATCAATCATTATCTATCCTTAGAAAAATTAAATCAACATCTAGAAGATTTTCCGGCTCAATTGCAAAATCCTCAATCTCGCCCTTGGAAACCAATTGCTTGGCAGCAAATTCACTCTGAACAACTTATAGACTTAGACCTTATTTTATTTTTAGACATTCTTACAGGAATCATTAATACAGAAGCTCCCATTCGAGGTTATACCCAAGCAAGTCGCCAATATTTAGAGCAAGTTAGCTCCCCATTAGCCCGGTTCGTAGGAGGGGTAGTTGCCGAAAATGGTACTTTCTCAGAATTAGGATTGTGGGAAAAAGAAGAGCGACGACACGCTCCTGCTCTGATCAAAGTTTATCAGCAACTAACAGGAGAAAAGTTCTCCATCCAAAAACCAGAAGTGCGCCCCTACGAACCAACCGGTAATCCTAGGGAAGACTTATATCGCCATGGATTACACCGTATTATTACTGAGTACGGTGCTGTCTGTCTTTATCTGTGGCTGATGGTACATACTACTGGAGCTTTACAACGAGTTTTTGCTGAATTAGTGGAAGATGAACTCAACCATACGATTAAATTTTGGGCTATGGGGGTTTGGCTCTTTGCTGATGACGATTTACACTCAATTCCCAGAATTTTTACTCAAGTTTTGAGCCTACCTAAGTTTACTTCCACTAAGCGTTCTCAGTCTTCCCAAAGTTTATTGAAAACCTTTGCTCGCATGATAGAAGTCTTACACTGGCAAAGATGGGGTTGGCTACATAAAACAGAATTTATTGCTTTATTTATCAAGGTGATGATTCGCCTCCTTCATTGGCATAGCCACCTCGATTCCCAGGATTTACAAAAACTATTCTCTGAGTGTCAAAAATAGAATCTGATTATGAAAACTCAATTATTAACACCGCTTCGTGATGATTGGAAACTGGAAAAATTGCCTCAACACATTGCTATTATTATGGATGGTAATGGGCGTTGGGCAAGTAGGCGCGGCCTTCCGAGAATTATCGGTCACCGTCAAGGTGCGCAAACCCTTAAAACCATCCTGCGCTGTTGTAAAGAATGGGGGATCAAAACTCTCACAGTATATGCTTTTTCTACAGAAAATTGGGGTCGTCCTCAAGAAGAAGTCAGGTTTTTAATGGGGCTGTTTGAAGAGTTGTTGAATCAAGAATTATTAGCCATGCAAGAGGAAGGAATCCAACTGCAACTACTGGGGGATTTAAGTATACTTCCTTCTTCTTTACAGGAAATCATCGAGAAAGCAAGGGTTCAGACTCAGAAAAATCGGGATATTTGCTTAAATATCGCCATTAATTACGGTAGTCGCCAGGAAATCACCAAAGCTTGTCAAATTCTTGCTTCCCAAGTACAAAAGGGGTTACTAGAACCAGAAACAATTACTCCTCAACTCTTGGAAAACTATCTCGATACTCGGGGCATTGGGGAACCCGATTTGCTGATCCGCACTAGCGGTGAAATGCGCCTTAGTAACTTTTTATTATGGCAAATAGCCTATACAGAAATTTATGTCACTGATACCCTTTGGCCCGATTTCACTGCTGCTGAATTTTATCAGGCTCTTTTAGCTTATCAACAGCGCGATCGCCGTTTTGGCCGACTATAGTTAGTCATTTTTCATTTAATCATGCAACAGATTAACCTTAGGGGCGCTCATGCTTGCGCCCAAAAAAATGTAGCTGTAACTCGATGTTCAAGTTTTTGACAACAAGCAGAATGCTGAGCTTGTTATATAATGCGATCGCTCCCAAGTCAGCAAAAGCAGAATGCATTTCTTAGATATTATCGAGGTGGTTTCATTATATAATCGAAGGGCTGAAGGTTGCATTGCAGCTCATAAATCCAGGAGGAAACAAATATTTTTCTAAGCACCCCACGTAACTTCTCAATAAGTCCTGGTAAAATCACAAAAAACAGCTCTCAAATGAGGCAAAATTGCTTTCCGAAGCCAAAGTTACCCTGAGTTATTGAGAAGATTCCCTTTCTGTTATTTTCTACTTCAACTCTCTGAACAATGAGCATTGCCTTGATCAAACTGTTCCATTTTAAACTGTTTATGAGTCAGTTTTTATCTGAAACCCATAAATAGAGTGGGCTTCAGACGTTCGCATAATAATCTACCAATTGTCGTAAATGGAACAGTTATCACCCTAATGGCATTTCTTGTCCGTTGCTATTAGATGGCCTGATCGCTTTATTTACTAAATCTTATCTTTATCAAGCTTTAGATCTAGGAATTGTTAAACCAATATAGCCGCCTACTCCTACTTTGGCTAAGTCAATAAAAGAAGAACGATATTCTTTGTCCAGAATAGCAAGGATTAGGGTACCAGTAACTAGTGTGCAAATTATAACAGCTAGAACCATGTCTTTTATTTTCATAATATGATATTCCTCTTGATATATAGGCAAAATTTTTCCTCACACAATATCACACACTATCGGTATAGTGGTGCGTTGGGAACGCACCCTACTTTGTCGAGGGCGATCGCCATTGCTCGACTTAGAAGAAAATCGGCCAAGGGTTAAGTTGATTTTCCTTCAATGGCTCTGATAACCAACCTAATTTAACTGGAATATCATAAAGCCGCCCCGGAGCCCACCTTTTCCAAAAGTGTCTCATCCCAGGAACAATTACCTTGACTACATTGAGCTCGATATCAGGGCGAGTCTGATCTAAAACCAGAGTTTCCATACCCTGTCTCGCTGCAATATCCACACAAGTCATCACATCTTCGAGCAAATCGTCACTTCCCTGTTGGGGGTAATCAGCATAAGTCTTAGGAGCGACGTTCTCATCTGGCAGCAAATAAGACTGATTCTCTAAAGTAGCGTTCTGCCACCAGTCTCGAGCTAATTGATCTGAGCTGACGTACTGGGTACTGCCATCAGGAGCTACTGATGAAACCGCAGGCAGCACCTGATTGGCTTCTGTTAGGGCTCGCAAAATGCCAATTTTAGGGTCGAAATGGGCTCCAAAGCCGAAGATGATATCTTCTACATCGCGATCGCTTCTGCGGGAAAGAGCGGCAAAAGCAGGAATATTCAGATCGCTGGTGATGTCTAGAACCCAGAGTTCACGATTGATGCTTTGATAGTAATTCTTGAGAGCTTGAAAATAGGGCTCATCAAAACTCTCTAAATTTACCGCTGGTCGCTGGAGGCGATTATACCACCACAAGGCAACACTATCTCGCTCTACCAACTCCATAAATCCTTGTAGGATTGCCTCTTCTTTGTTATTGCCAGCAGCACTACCATTGGAGTCAGCCCAACAGTAAGGCTTTGAAGGCTTAGGATAGCCATAGTAACAATAAGCCGTGGGCAAATACTTAAACTCCTTATGAGTTAAAGACCAAACTGGTGTCCACTCAATTTCTTCTTCGGGATCGAAAGGTTCAGGCACCTTTTGAAAAAAGCTGGGACAGCTAGTATTCCATTGAGCACGGGTTTGATATTGAGCTTCGCTAAAACCCATACAGGCATTGGGGTGAATTGCCGCCTCTCCCATAGCTTTGTAGGTTTCTTTGTGCCTAATTTCATCTCTTTGAAAGACACCGGAATATCTTTCGAGTGCTTCGCAAAGAGCACTAGCCTTAGCTTGGATATCAGTCTTGCCCTTTCCTCCACTTTTGCCCCGCAAGTTTTCTCGCAAGAAATACAAGTTATCAAACATGGTGGCAAAGTTATGACCAGCCACATAAGTCGGCGTCAAATCACTATTATTAGACTTAAGTTTAAGGGCCATTAGCCCTCTGACGGCTCCAGTAAAAGGGCTAATGTGTCGCTCATATCGCTTCAGAGTTGTTTCCGGTGAAACAGAACGGTGTCCGCCATCGGCAGTAAATTCTTTCTGCCGGCTTTCTAACCTGACAGGTAAAGGTTCTCTGTGGCTCAAATATTGCGACTCTCCACAAGCAGGGCATTGGGGGCGCTTCACTAAGATATGATGTTCACTCTTCAAGGACATCACATCAAAAGTAACCAAATTGCCTCCCAGATTTTTATTTTCCCCCTGAAGAATCCATTTGAAGATTTCAGTTGCTGCCAGATTCACCCCAGTTTGTAGGGTGGAAGGCAGGGCAGCCAGAGAAGTTGGTAAAAGGGTTGAGATGCCTTTCTGGTTCTGGATAAAAGCTTCAACAGGGCGATTGGCTCGCAGTCTTTGGGCTAGACATTGCCAACACCCAGTTTTGCCAGGGTGGAAAATTGGACCAATCCAAATCATCTTGCCTACCGGCTTGACAAGCATCCAGGGACGTTGCAACTGTAAAGCTTTTTGGTTAAATTCATCAAGCCCGACTTGGAGATAGTCATCCGTCAACACTACCGCCATGTCTCCCTCCTCAGCCACTTGAATATTAAGGGATTCAAGAGTAGCGATCAATTGTTGGCTGGAAACAGCGCCAAAGGATGTTACTGATACTACAGTTGATTTCAATCGGCTTGCGGCACTCATCTGCTCGACATCTAAACTGTCCCAGAAGGCAGCCACACTTGATGGCTGGTAATACTGCTCAGCTAACAACAAGTTATTAGTTGAGATTTCGGAAGGGTAGGGAGCAACCTGAGACTCACTCTCCCTGAGCCAACTCTGCTCTTCTGATTTTTTCTCCAAAAAAGCCACATTCTTAACTGAAGAATATTGTGATGGTAGGAAATTATTATTTTCGATGATATAGCCCTTTTGTTCCATTAGTGACAGAGCGTAGTAAACTTCCGCAGCAGAGACTTGTGCTCCTAAAAGCTCGACGATCTCGTCCACAGAATGATGACCATCAATCAAAGGAGCTATAAGTTCATAAAGGCTACCCATAAGCACGAAACAATCTGACTCAGATAGCAGAAAAACTCCCACAGATTTGATAATTTCGATCTGAAAACAACTTTTGAACTTAGGTTGATTAAGCATAAGGGACTTGCAAGTTATTAATATACCAGTTAAATTATGACATTCATTTGTATAAATCTTATTTAACTGGTACTTTATTTTTTTGCAAGTCCCTAATTTATAATATTCTGAGAACTCTTGACTATCTTTGGTTTCGCCTCTGCTTATTCCCATTGACTAGCAAAGCTGCACCAACTATTATTAAAGCAGCTTTAATAGCAGGTTCTGGTGTGGAAGCAGCTTTAATCCCAGATTCTGGTGTGGAAGCTGAATGCTCGTCACTTAAAATACCGTCTATCCAGTTAGCATAATAAGATACCCGCGTATCTCCTCCAATCTCGCCAAAACTCGAATCTGTATGCGGAGTGACATCTATTTCTATGAGCTCCTCAGTAAAGTTAGCACCTATGAGGTAGGAAGTGACGCCAGCGATGAGTCCATCAATAAATGTCGGTCCCCCCGAGTCACCAAGAGCTGGGAACACTTCATCTAAACCCAAGCCCGTATCCTCAATGCCGAATAAGGAGCCGAAGGCATCGTTGGCTGGATTTCCATTATCAAAATCGTAGACCAATTGGATACCTGGAGGAATAAAAAAGTTTGAGCCTCCAAATGTCAGACTACTCAAAATTTCACCGTATGCATCGTAAATGTTGTTACCTGCACGCCTACGATTATCAAAGTTCTCAAATACAGGAAGCACTCCTTGATCGCCAGTGCCCTTGGCGCCATACCCGACTCTAACGCCTACTTTACCTAACTCGTCGTCATCTCGATAAATATCGTATCGGGTAATATCTTCCGGTAGTTTACTTTCGAGCTTGATGATAGCGATGTCGTTGTCGAAGACTCCGTTGAGGTTGTATTCTGGGTGGATAAAAGATTTAGACGGGGAGAGAATAAGATCGTTACCAAAATCTAAAAATAACTCCTCTAGCTTAACCTCGATCAGACAATGAGCGGCAGTGAGTAAATGCTGACCTGTAGTCAATACTGATGCCCCACATGTTACGAACGGCTCACCCAAGCCGAAGTCGCGAAATAGTCTGGCAACACCGTCAAATTCTGCAGTCACATGATTGTTTGGATCGTCCACTGTGGCAAGTGTTGGTTGGAATGGGGTCAGATTGGCTGCCTTAGCTGGTAAGCCAAGTATAAAGGCTGCAGCTATACCTACGCCCATACTAGACACAATAGTAATCAATTTTGCTCTTAACAAGCTAAAATTAGTCATAATGAGATTTTAGGAGCAGCACATAACAGGATCGCAAAGGCAAAAGAATAGATTTGGTGTGTCTGCAGACCAAGCAGTTATATGCTCATCTATGAGTCTAGCAGGCTTAGGAGGCAGATTGATTTCGTAGATTGGGATCTCTCCTTCGCCAATTGTGAGGGCTGGTACAGTTGCTGGGTTTTGGTTCACAATAACTTTTACGAAATTGTCAATAACTAATCCTGCTTCGCGGAGAATTTTAGCTGGTTCACTCACAAACTGATGATAGAAGTCTTGATCTAACCATGCCTTAGCAATCAATTTAGATACAATCATTTCCCAATTTTTTCTTTCTTGAACAGTAATCATGTTTAATTTAAGCTAACTACACAATCAATAATGTGGATTCACTCAGAGTGAACTTTTATTTGGATAGAATTTATTATTTCAAGAATAAATTCTATCCAAAGTTATAATGCATCTATTGATACTTTTGGATCAGTAATTATACTAATTTTTAAACATAATTTTATATTGTGATAATCGATAAATATCAGTATATTTAACTTAAGTTACTAGTGATTCAACACATTACATGCTGGCTTTAACTTCAAGCAAATCGGTATCTTCTGACTCAGTGATTTTACTTAAAACCAAAAACAAAGTAGCCTTAGTAGATCTAAGTTAAATAACCTAAAATAAATCATCAAAAGTAATATTTGACCATGTTTTTTGGATGTAATCGATTGTTTAATATTTAGATATCATAATATAATTAAGCTCTTTATTGGTTCGTTAATAAATATTTTGTGCTTCTGAATCCCTCACTTCAAAATAACTACAGGCGATCGCCCTCAGAAAAATGTTAAAAGCCTACCCTTGTTAAGAGGATTAAAGGGTAAAACAAAAGGAATATAATTGAGTAGTAAATATACCAATAATTTTGTCTCTACTTGTAACTGAAGAGGAAAAGTTAAAGTAGATTTGGCTAACTTAAATAACTATATTCTTTTAAAGTTAGAAATTTTGAGACATAATGTATGTAGTTCCTTTAGTATTGATAGATACTTTATATGAGTTTGACTAGCTTTAATATATCCTATCCACCGCAGTGCGGATCCCTTGAGGGCCGCCCTTTCTCATCTAAGATCTTTGCAAGGCAAAAATTAAATCTCGTTACAATTCTTATAACTTGATTTTAAATCGATGAAAGGTGAGATGATTCTCAAGAACATCAGCAAATTTTTTAGGTGGTGCCAAGGAGACTAAAATAGTAGCATAGTAGCATAGACTGGAAAATTACCAAGGAGGACATATTGAGAAAATGAGCCAAAATCCAAGCTAAAGACTTGAGAATCTAATGTAGTAAATTTTGCCACCCTAGGAAAAGGATATGTCTATATGAAAAGCATACTATAAAAAAAACTTATTATTAACCTAAATCAATTTAGTTAAGCTCGCATTTGCTTCTAAAAATTTACATAACTATGATAATCCTATCTAGATATAGAATCAAAGAAGAAATTTATGCTGATGGTGGTAAAGTTGTTTATCGAGGTGAAGACGAGCTAGAACAAAAGCCAGTTATTGTTAAAACCCTAAGCTCAGAATACCCTACCATTCAAGAGATAACTGATTTAAGACAGGAATTTACAATCCTCCAAAATCTTAATCTTAAAGGCATTGTCAAAACCTACAGTTTGGAGAAATATCAGAATGGATTAGCTCTGATATTAGAAGATTTTGGCGGTCAATCCCTCAAGCAGTTGCTCTGCTCACAAACTATCCCTCTAGATCAGTTCTTACAAATAGCTATTGCTCTGGCAGAGACTTTGGCTGAGTTGCATCAAGTACCAATTATTCATAAAGATATCAATCCTTCAAATATCATCATCAACCCTGAAACAGGCCAAATAAAAATTACTAGTTTTAGTATTGCCTCTCGCCTACTTCAGGAAAACCCATCTATCAGCAATTCCTATTGGCTTGAAGGGACTCTTGCCTATATTTCACCGGAGCAAACTGGTAAGATGAACCGGGTCGTTGATTACCGCAGCGATTTATACTCGCTGGGCTGTACCTTTTATGAAATGCTGACTGGTAAGTTGCCCTTTATGACTACCGAGCCGATGGAATTGATTCACTCTCATCTGGCTAAACAACCCCTACCCCCCCATCAGCTCATTCCAGAGATTCACCTGACAGTTTCATTCATAGTGATGAAACTATTGGCTAAAAATGCTGAAGACAGATACCAAAGTGCTAGTGGACTTAAATTTGACCTGGAAAACTGTCTGGAGCAACTACAAGCAACAGGGCAAATTATCAACTTTAAGCTAGCTCAGCATGACAGGATCAACCAACTTCTGCTGCCGCAAAAACTCTACGGTCGTGAAGTAGAAGTGGCCGCACTTATAGATACTTTTGAACGAGTCAGACTGGGAGCAGCTGAGATAATGCTAGTTTCTGGTTACTCAGGAATTGGCAAGACTGTAGTGGTCAATGAAATCCATAAACCAGTTGTGGCAGGGCAAGGATATTTTATTGCTGGCAAGTTTGACCAGTTTAAGCGCAATATCCCTTATTCTGCTCTCATTCAGGCTTTTGGGTCATTAATTCGTCAGCTGTTAACAGAAAGTTCTCAGAAGATAGCGATTTGGAAGGAAAAACTACTCAATGCCCTCGGTGTCAATAGCCAGCTGATCATTGATGTCATTCCGGAAGTCGAATTGCTCATCGGCAAACAGCCTGAAGTTGCCTCATTAGGACTATCTGAGTCTCAACATCGGTTTGAATGGGTATTTCAAAGATTCATTCATATTTTTTGCCAAAAGGAACACCCTCTAGTTCTATTTCTAGATGATTTACACTGTGCAGATTCAGCTTCTCTGAAATTAATCCAGATCTTGCTTGCCGACTCTCATCGACAATATCTTTTAATCATTGGAGTCTATCGAGATAACGAAGTCAGTCCGACTCATCCCTTGATTGAGACTATTAAGAAAATTGAAGAAACTGGCGCTGGGATCAATCAGATAGCCATTGAACCTCTAAAGATCAAGCATGTCAGCCAATTAGTAGCCGAGACTCTCAACGAATCTGAACAGACAGAGCGGCTCAACCAATTGGTAAAGCTACTTTTCTCTAAAACTCAAGGTAATCCCTTCTTCTTGAGGACATTACTCAAAACTCTCTACTCCGAAAAATTACTGATTTATGACTTGAGCAGTGGTAACTGGCAGTGGGACATTCAGGAAATACAAGCTGTTGGCATCACTGATTATAAAATCATCGAACTCGTTGCCAGAAATATTGACAGGCTGGCAGAAACTACGCAGCAGCTCTTAAAATTAGCTGCTTGTCTGGGCAACCAGTTTAACTTAGAGGCTTTGGCTATTGCCAATGAACAATCAACTTTTATTACGGCAGCCCAGCTCTGGGAGGCACTCCAGGAGGGTCTAATTCTTCCTCTAAGCAATAACTACAGAGTTCCTATGCTGTTTGGAGACGAGGAAGCGACTAGGGTAAGTGATGTCAAAGTTAACTATAAATTTTTGCATGACCGGGTGCAGCAAGCAGCCTATTATCTGATTCCCGAATCTGAGAAAAAAGCTACCCATCTAAAAATTGGCCAATTGCTGCTACAAAATACCTCTGTAGAACAACGCCGAGAAAATATCTTTGCTCTAGTCAATCAACTGAATTTCGGCACCGACTTACTTGCTACTCAGACAGAAAAAGATGAACTAGCTGAACTCAATCTGAGCGCAGCTCAGCAAGCAAAGGAGAGAATGGCTTTCGCAAGTGCCCTCAAATATCTGAACGTAGGCTTAGGACTTCTAGCATCTGATAGCTGGAGTCATGATTACGACTTGACTCTAGCTCTCTACATGGAAGCGATAGAAGCCGAATACCTCAACAGCAATTTCGAGCAATCAAGAGTATTGAGTGAATTGACTCTGGATCAAACCAAAACTCTTCTTGAAAAAGTCAAGGTGTATGAGCTACAAATCCAGACTGATATTGCGCAAAACCAGATGCAAGCAGCGATAGATACTGGGCTACAAGTTCTAGGAATGCTCGGAATTTCTCTGGCACAAGAACCTCCCAGGAAACTGAACGTTCGGGATTTAGCTGACCTTCCAGAAATAACAGACCCCAATAAAATAGAAGCTCTGCGTATTTTAAATGCTATAGGTAGTGCTGCTGTGATTGCTAATCCTTCATTGCTTTTACCGATTGGATATACAGAGATCAATCTCTGTATCAAATATGGAAATTCGCCCTCAGCAGTGCTACCTTATATTAATTATGCCTTACTACTGTGTGGATTACTGGGAGATATCGATTATGGATATCAATTAGCCCAACTGTCTTTGAAGCTGATGGCTCGATTCAACGCTACAAAGCTTAAGTCTAAAATTTTAAATACATTTAACGCTCATGTCAGACATTGGAAAGAACATGCCAGATATACTTTAGAACCTTTGCGTGAGGCTTTTCAAAGTAGGTTTGATACCGGAGATCTAGAGTATGCTGGTTATGCAATTGTTCACTACTGCTCTAATATTTTTTTCCTTGGAGATTCCTTGCAATCTGTTGAACAAGAGCAGACAGAGTATCTTGATGTCCTGAAAAGCGATCGCCTAGAATATCATGTTTGTTACGCTCAGATAGGCAGACAAATAACTTTAAACTTATTAGGTCATGCTGAAGATAATCATCGGTTAATTGGTGAAGCATTTAATCAACAAGAAATGCTGCCTGTTTTAATTAATGCTCAGAATGGAACTTCGCTGTTTTATGCCTATCTGGGTAAATTGCTTCTGTTGTATCTGTTTAAAAAACCAGAAATGGCGATCGCTAACGCTAGAGAGGCCGAAAAATATCAACAATCTGTGCCTGGATTTCTCTTGATTGCTGAACACAATTTCTACTACTCCCTGGCTCTGTTGGCTCACTATTCTGCGGCCAAGCAACAAGAGCAAAGTGAATTACTCAGCCAAGTAGCAGCGAATCAGGAAAAAATGGAAAATTGGGCCAATCATGCCCCTTCAAACTTCCAACATAAGTACGACCTGGTAGAAGCCGAAAAAGCACGAGTTTTAGGGGAAAATTGGTCAGCAATGGAGCTTTATGACCGAGCGATTCAAGAAGCAGCTGCCCAAGAATATATCCAGGTGGAAGCTCTGGCTCATGAACTAGCCGCAGAATTTTATCTATCTTTTGGTAGAGAGAAAGTAGCTCAAACTTATTTAGTTGATGCCTACTACGGATACGTTCGCTGGGGAGCGAAAGCCAAAGTGAGAGATTTCGAAGAAAGATATCCTCAATTGCTTGCTCGAATTAACACTAACGTAAAAAATACTACTGTCACAGATCTGCCAACAACCTTAACCACTAGACTAAGTTTGGCAGAACTAGATTGTTTAACCTTGCTCAAAACTTCCCAAGCAATTTCAGAAGAAATCGTTCTCGATAAATTGCTCAAGAAGTTGATGGAGATTCTCATGGAGAATACTGGGGCGCAAAAGGGCTTATTCCTGTTGCCTTTTGAAACAGAATTTGGGATCGAAAGCGAAGGAAACTCTCTAATAGTAGCAGCCGAAGGAGTTTTTAAAGAAGAGACAAAGATTGACCTTCCCTTCGTGCCAGTGAACCAGGATGTAGACTTGCCAGTCTCAGTGATTAACTACGTCCAACGAACCAGGGAAGCGCTAGTTTTAAACCAAGCCTCTCAAGAGGGAATGTTTACAAAAGACCCTTATGTTGTCGCCAACAAGGTGCAGTCTATCTTTGCGTTGCCTGTTATATACCAGGGTAAACTGAACGCAATTGTTTACTTGGAGAACCGCCTCGCCACAAGAAGTTTTGCTCAGGAGCGAGTGGAGGTTTTGAAAGTCCTAGTTTCCCAAATATCTATTTCCCTGGAAAATGCTCATCTCTACAGAAATCTTGAACATCAAGCTTTTTACGACCTTCTCACCGACTTGCCCAACCGCAAGTTTTTTGAAGAGCAGCTTGCTACTGCCATCGCCAATGCCAGAAGGTATCAGAAGATGATGGCCATCATTTTTATCGATCTAGACCGCTTCAAGACTGTTAATGATACCTTGGGTCATACAATTGGCGATCAATTATTGCAAGTCTTTGCCCAAAAACTGAATTCCTGCTTGCGAGAGGGAGATAGTCTGGCTCGTTGGGGAGGAGATGAGTTTACTCTGCTTTTACCCCAAATTCATGGGGCAGAAGATGCTGCCAAGATTAGCCAAAGAATTATCGATGCCCTTCAACACCCCTTTGCAATAGAGAACCATGAACTTCACGTGCAAACCAGCATTGGTATTGCTCTTTATCCTCAGGATGGTGAAGATGTTGAAACCCTCTTGAGTAAAGCAGATGCAGCCTTATACCGTGCCAAACAAAAAGGTCGGAATCAATATCAGTTTTATCTTCCTACTATGAATACTGGTGAGTTGTTGAGATTGGAAAATCTTCTACACCGAGCCTTAAAGCGGAAAGAGTTTTTACTCTACTATCAGCCTCTGATTAATATCAAGACCGGAAGGCTCTGTGGTTTGGAGGCTCTCGTGCGCTGGCATCACCCAGAGCTGGGGATAGTTTCCCCCCAAACATTTATCTCCCTGGCTGAGGAAACTGGCTTGATCTTGCCTCTCGGTGAATGGGTGCTAGAGACTGCCTGCGCTCAAAATAAAGCCTGGCAGTTGGCGGGGCTACCATGGTTAAAAGTGGCGGTTAACCTATCCCCGCGACAGTTTCAACAAAAGAATCTGGTGGCTATAGTAGAGAAAATTTTAGACGAAACTGGACTGGATTGCCGTTGGTTGGAGCTGGAAATTACCGAGAGTAGCATTATGCAGAATATGAGCTTTGCTCGTAAAGCTCTACAAGATTTGTACGAGATGGGGGTTCATATTTCCATGGACGATTTCGGCACTGGCTATTCTTCTCTTGGTTATCTCAAAAAATTGCCCTTCCATACTCTAAAAATCGATAAATCTTTTGTCGAGGAGCTCAAACATAACCCGCAGGATGTAGCTATCATCTCAGCAGTGATTGCCTTAGGGCGCGGTTTAGATTTACAAGTGGTGGCAGAAGGTATAGAAACACAGATGCAAGTTGATATCTTACGAAATCTTGGCTGCGAGCTTATGCAAGGTTACTTTTTCAGTCGTCCCCTCACAGCACAAGATGCTGTCCAATTATATCAAATCCAATTGGAAGATTATACTCAGGGGAAATAACAGAAGTGATAGAGATGGTTGAACTTTTAAAAGTAGATTAGAATAATCTACCATCCTGACGACCTAAGTACTCTTGCGCTACCTTCCATTGGTAACAAGTTAAGCATGGAGGTAAGTTGTCAAGGGACTTTTAGAAGTAAATTGGAAGAAAAACTGGTCTGAGCTTCTCTGTTTTTCTGGAAAGGGAGCAATTATTA
>JAAUYA010141202.1_pt1 | contig 15764 bp, 12 predicted proteins | sample 7278161 | NCBI WGS metagenome assembly JAAUYA01 (sample SAMN14350120, study PRJNA611818) | marine sediment metagenome | isolation source: surface marine sediment (3m) | place: French Polynesia: Moorea | collected 2018-08
TGATTATCTTACGCGGCGGACAAACTGATGAAGCCAGGACGAGCCAAATACTCCATGAGATCGAGGCTGGGTTAAATGAAGAAAATCTTCCAAATCGTACAGTGCGTCGCGCCTTACAGGATGTGATGAGAGATTTGCTTCGAGATAGAGATTACGACAATATGCAACGCTTGATTCGTTTTATCATTGATGCTGGAAACCGCTATAGCCATGTTGATACTACCAGACAATGGATTGCAGCTTTAGCTGTGCCTCATAGTGACACAACAAGCATTCCAAGAGCCTTGACTAACTATCTCATACCAACTTCAAGAGTATTTCGAGGCAGAATTAGAAATGTTTTGCGTATATATGGAGAGTCTGTTAGATATGCACAAGGGTTGGTAGAAGCGCGTCAGGAATTGGAGTGAATTCTTTCGCTATTGAGAGACAATTAAGTGCGATCTCATCGCCTGTAGGTTGTGACGGTCTCCCACTTCTCTCAATATACAAGGTTGGGTTGAGCAAATAAACATTTGGAGAAACCGGCATGGTTGATTCTCCATTAATTCTGTATCTCTTGCCTGGTAAGATTTTCACTCTTTGTCAATACATTTCTATGGAGGAAGTTCAGTTATCATATGTCACAGATAAAAGATTTTAAAGATTTATTAATAATGCTTTGTTCTCACTCAAAAATTTTCCAAGGAAGAACTATATGGGATGGTTCAACAAATAAGAAGAGCTTCATCATCTATCCCTGCCAATATATCGGAAGGTTACGGAAGAAGATCGGCTGGAGACTATAAACGTTTTTTAAATATTGCTCAAGGTTCAGTTAATGAATTACAAACTTTTTTACTCCTAGCTGTTAGAGTGCATTTATGCACGGAAAAAGATATAGAATTCATCATGGAAAACCTTAAAGAGGAAACTAGGAAACTAGGATGATTGCATCTCTCATTAATAAACTATAGCGTTTTCCATATTTATGAGGTACACTTTCTCCTCGTCTCCCAAGCTTGGGAGACGGTTTGGGGGGTGAAGGCCGTACTTCATGAGCTTGGGAGACGCTATATCATAATTTATTAATGAGTGCCTCTTGCATGAAAGCCTTTTGCCTTATATTTACGATTAATTTATCACAACTACTCTCAAAGAGCCATAAACAATTAATGATAACTGATCAATGTTGCGTTATTTTCTGAAAAGATTACTAATCTCTATTCCTACTTTATTTGCTATTAGTGTAGTAGTTTTTACTATTTTAGCATTGGCACCAGGAGATCCACTAGGAGAATTTGCTTCTAATCCCAATATTACCGCTGAAGTTCGCGAAAATATTAGGCGATCGCTAGGTTTAGATCGACCTATTTATATTCGTTATTGTAAGTGGATCTGGGCATTTATACATGGAGATTTAGGCTATTCTTTTACCAGCCGCTCTCCAGTATTAGGATTAATTTTACAACGCCTTCCTAACACTCTGTGGATAGTAGGTTTAGCTTATATTTTGAGTGTTTTAATTGCTTTACCTTTAGGTTTAATTTCCGCAGTAAAACGTTTTTCTTGGTTAGATAATTTAGTAACTACTATAGCTTTTTTAGGTTATTCTTTGCCCACTTTTTTTACCGGATTACTCTTGATTATTATTTTTAGTGTCCAACTTAATTGGTTACCCTTTATTTACGATAGCACTCTCAAAGTTACTAGTTGGCAGAGTTTTGTGGCCCAAATTAAACAGTCAATTATGCCCATTACCGTACTGGCACTATATCAAACCGCTATCTTAATGAGGTTTATTCGTTCTTCGGTAATCGAACAATTAAATCAGGAATACGTTCGTACTGCTTATGCCAAAGGATTAACCAGTTTTGGGGTGCTCAAAAATCATATTCTTCGTAATGCCATGATTCCCGTAGTAACTCTGATTGCCCTAGATATTCCTGGTATTTTTACCGGTGCACTAGTAACCGAACAAGTGTTTCGAGTACCCGGAATTGGCGCGTTACTAGTAGAGTCAATCTCTAGAAATGATACCCCTGTAGTGATGGCAATTACGCTAATTTATGCGATTTTAATCGTTATTTTTAACCTAATTGCCGATCTGAGTTATGCTTGGTTAGATCCTAGAGTGGATTATTAATAGTTGATGAAGGCAGTAAAATTACATTAGGATAGAAATAGCTACCAATGGGAGATAATTGTGAATCAAGAGTTTCGTAGATTATTCTTTAATATCAATGATTCTGGATTAGGTTGTACATTAACTCTAATTTTTATAGCTCTCCTCCTGGGCTCAGTGGGATTGGGATGGATTGTTAATGGAATCTTGCTAGTTTTTGCTTTGTTGATGGTGACGCCTGTAATTGCTTTTTTTGTGATCCGTTGGTACTTAAAGCGTAATTTAGTAGAAGATCAATGTCCCGTGTGTAGCTATCAATTTACCGGATTTAATAACACGCAATGCCGTTGTCCTAACTGTCAAGAAATTTTGAAGGTAGAATCAGGTCGTTTTCAACGCATTACTCCAGCAGGTACCATTGATGTAGATGCGATTGAAGTCCCGACTCAACAACTGGAAGATTAAACACATTACAGTTAAGTAGCTTCACTGACAATAATGCGATAAGATTAGCTACGAGATCGGCGATCGCAATTAGTCCAATGTTCCTCAACCCTCTTAACTCTGAGAGGAAATACATTGCTTCTGTTAAACAAGGCCAAGTTGTCAGCATTGAATCTCGTAACTGGTCACAAACTCTGACACATTGAGTATGCGCTTCTCCTTGTCCTGAATCGATAAGCGTGACCAAAGGACCAGTATCAACAAGAATCATTGGGACGGTGAATTCCCTGTTTAGCTAGCTTGGCTGCTACGCCTTCGCCAAAAGACGTTTTCTGATACTGATGGTGAGGTACTTCTTGACTATTGATAGCACCAATAAGGTCTCCAAGGCGCTCAGATAAGGGAAGCTCTTCTAATTCATTATCTGAAGCTAAGGGAAGGTTAGCAGCTATCCAGTCCGCAGGAGTAACTCCGCGTTGTTGTGCTACTACTCTGACAATTTTGATTTGAGGGATAGGGCTGCGGGGGAGCAGGGAGAACTGATTATTCTATTCTTAGCCCGAAATTTATTTCCGGGCTATCCCTGCTTTTGGCTTTTGACTTTGAGCGAAGCGAGCGGCTTCCCCGAAGCAAAATGTAGGGTGGGCATGTCCCATTCTATATTGAAACCAAACAATTGTTGGCAGGAGGAGAAATGCCCACCAATCCCGGTTTTTCTATAGCTTAATGGGTATAGTTTTACTTCAAAACATTTGTGTTTACTATATTTTCGCTCTAATTTATATCAGGGGCAACTAACTTCAGTAAACTTACTTAAATTAAGTTCATAAGATGATACCACTAGTCAAAATACCTAATCTAAAACCTCTGTTTTTATATTTCTTTAACAATTAAATCTAGTAAGTTCTCCGATGAAAAAAGCTGGTATGAAAAATAGTATAGAAGTATATAGCGTTCAATAAAGAGGAAATACTCCTCATTGGCTCGATGGCAAGCAACAAGCAACGAAGGATGAAGCAACCACAGATTGGTAAGCTGATCCGAGAACTAAGACAAACCATTGGACTCACCCAGGAAGAGTTTGCTGCTGAAGTAGGTGTAGTTTACCCCACGGTTAACCGTTGGGAAAATGGGCACGCTCAACCTTCTTCAATGGCACTAAAGTTAATAGAAATGAAATTAGAAGACTTGGGAGAGGCAGGTCAAAAATTACTAGCAAAGCATTTTGCTCAAGAGTAAATAAAACACCAGAAATAGAACCAAAATCTTTGTGTCTCTTAAAAAACTAATGACAATACAAATTGCTTTGGCTCAGTTTAAGTAGGTAGGCAGAAAAATGAAAAATATGCAGAATTTAATCATAGTCGGTTCCCTTACTCTCACTACTCTCATTGGGGGAATAACCATGTCTCGCTTGCTCCCGAATGGTGGAGCATGGAGCGCATTAGTTGGGAGTGGCGCAGGTGTGTTAGCTAGTGGTGCTGTTTTGACTAGTAAAATAGGCAATTTAAAGGAGAAGTTAAGAGCAGTTAAAGGTGAACTTATTCAAACAAAAGACGAATTAGATAAAGTTACTTGGGAACTGAAGGATATTAACCAAAAAAAATTGAAAACCCTTCAATTACAGCAACAAATTGAAGAATTTACTCTCCACAAAAATGCTCTAGAAGGTCAAATTAATGCTTTGACTGCTCAGGTAGAAAATTTAGAGGAGCAACAGCGATCGCTTTACCATGTTGAAGCGCAATTACTCTCTAAACAAAATCAATTAGAATTCATAATTACTCGACTAGAGGAATTACAAGCTGAAGCCGAACAAGTTAGGCAAAATAAAGATACAAATGAGGAACAAATTGCCCAACTCATAACCAAAATTAGAGATTTACATTTTGATAGAGCAGAACTTGATAAAACTAATTCCCTGAAAAAAACAGAGTTGAAAGAGATTAATTTACAAATTAAACAAAAAACTGAAGCCTTACAAGACACTGAAGAAAAAACGCTATGCCTCAAAAAAAATCTCCTAGAATTAGACGGTAAACTGGCAGCCAAAAAACCACAATTAGAATTAATGGAACAGCACTGCCAAGAGTTACAAGAAAAATCTCGGCAACTTGAACAACAAAAAGATGAATTAGAACGTCGAGTAATTGCGATTAACCAAGAAAATCCCAAGTTGGAAACCCTTGAGAGACTACAGCAACAAATTGGAGAATTTACTCTCAACAAAAACGCTCTAGAAGGTCAAATTAATGCTTTGACTGCTCAGGTAGAAAATTTAGAGGAGCAACAGCGATCACTTTACCATGTTGAAGCGCAATTAATCTCTAAACAAGATCAATTAGAATCCATAAGTACTAAACTAGAGGAATTACAAGCTGAAGCTGAAAAAGTTAGGCAAAATAAAGATACAAATGAGGAAAAATTAACTCAACTACAAATAGAAATTCAAAGCTTGAGTTTGAAGAAAGCCGAGCTGGAAAGCAATAATGTTTTAGCAGAAAAACAATTGTCAGAGGCCAAAAAGCAACACCAACAAAAGTCAGAAGAATTACAAGACACTGAAGCAAAAACCCTATCCCTGGAAAAATATATCCTAGAATTGAACGGCGAACTAGCAGCCAAAAAACCACAATTAGAATTAATGGAACAGCACTGCCAAGAATTACAAGAAAAATCTCGGCAACTTGAACAAAAAAATGCAGAACTGGAGTTATTAAGAGCTACCTATGATAGCTTATTTAGAGAGAAGCAGCTTTTTGAAGAGAAGGTTAATCAACTAAGACCAGAAATAGATAGACTTGAGGCTGAAAAACAAAGAATATTACAAGCTATTCAGGAACACCAAGGAGAATACGATCGCCTTCAAGAAGTCAAGCAAAAACTGCACAATCTAACTACAATAATCAGAGCAAAAGAGACGGAGCTCAGAGCAATAGAGAGAGATATTGCCTGCCTTGATGGAACTAAAATAAGCTTACAAAAGGATGTTACTCAATTAAAGTTACATAAAGATAACCTTGAAAGAGAACTGAAACAACTGAAAGGAGAAATAGATGAGTTAGAAAATAGTTCTAAAGTTGCTCTGCGCTCCTTGAGAGAAAATCTTTGGCATAACTTGGCTTTCCAAAAATGGACTTTGGACCGTAATGAAGAGCAGTTTATCAAAGATTTTGGTAAGTATCTTCAAGCTAAATCCTTCTGTTTTCCCCCCAGAGTAATTCGAGCTTTCCATACATCTTTAAAAGTACAAGATATTTCAGCCTTAGTTGTTTTGGCAGGGATTAGTGGCACGGGAAAAAGTGAACTACCCCAAAAATATGCCGATTTTATCGGGGCACAACTAATTACCTTGCCTGTACAACCTCGCTGGGATTCTCCTCAAGATTTACAGGGCTTTTATAACTACGTTGAAAAGAAATTTAAGCCTACTGATTTAATGCGTGCTTTGTATCAATATAATCAAGACGATCGCCTCAAAGACAGAATTGTCATTGTCTTATTAGATGAAATGAACCTGGCGAGAGTTGAATATTACTTTAGTGATTTTCTCTCTAAATTAGAAACCCGCCGCAATCAGGATACTTATTTAGAAATCGACATAGGCAGTTTGCCCATTAAAGATGAGCAAAGAAGACTCAAAATTCCTCAAGAATTCTTGTTTGTGGGCACAATGAATGAGGATGAAACTACCCAAACTTTATCCGATAAAGTTCTAGATAGGGCAAATGTTCTCACTTTTGGGAAACCAGAACAACTCCACTTGCGACACCACAATAACGGTCATAATGGCTACCATAAACTCTCGGGATACCTCACCTATTCTGATTTCCTAAGTTGGGTAAGGAAGCCAGATGCTAATTCTGAATTAGTAAGCAAAGTAAAAGAGTATATCAACAGTATTAATACCGTGATGGAAAAAATGGGCCATCCCTTTGCCCATCGTGTCTATCAAGCGATCGCCCAATACGTGGTTAATTATCCCGGTGTTGAGGGAGTGGATTCTGAGGCTTTTAAATGGGCGATCGCCGATCAAATTGGTCAGAAACTTTTGCCCAAATTGCGCGGCGTGATGATTGATGATAGCCGTGAAGCATTAAGCGAGTTAAAGGACATTATTAGAGAAATCAGCGATCGGTCTTTAATAGATGCCTTTGACAATGCGTGTCAAGGGCGTTATGGACAGTTTTACTGGCAGGGATTGGTTTATAAACGTGAATCATAACTAGCAACAATTAGTTAGGAAAATTAATATGAAAATTTATGCCAATATCTTCGCTTATTTGAATGGTTACGAGTCAACAGAGAGAAAATTACGAAGTCGCGATCGCCCTGTCGTTTGCTCCGTCGTTCGCCCTGACAAAGACACTCTTTTTGTTCCTCGCCATAATTCAGCTTATGAACTGGCTTTTCCCTATGTGAAACCTCCCGATTTAAGCTATCACCATCAACATCTAGAATATCAGTTAGATCTTATTTCTCTCAATGGTAATTCAGAGCAACTGATTATCACTGATGAAGTTTTAGACGCGGAGACAGTAGAGCAAGAAGAAAAACTAGTAGAATTAGAAAAAAAATTAGGTGAAAGTTTAGACGGTATAACCGCTCAATTACTACGAATTATGGTAGGTATTTTCACCATTATTTCCAGTAAACCTGAAGTGTGGCTGAGCGAGTTATCAGAAAAGTTAGACAAAGTAAAGGTTGAAGAGGCTAAAAAACCTTTAATTATTAGCTTAGATCGCCGCTATCAACTGAGAAGAAAATTAGAATTAATCGCCCCTAAATTGCGCCATCAACTGAGAAGACAAGCAGAACTAATGCCGGTGGGGAGAATCCAAGAAATGGATGCCTATTGTCTGCGAGACTACATTCGCCGCCCTGGTTTTACGGCTGCGGAAAAAGCTGGGTCAAAACAGCAATTGATGGGTGTCCAACGCTATCAAGATTATAATACTGCCGAAAACAAATTTCTCGTTTACTTTTGTCGAATTCTCCATCTCAATTGTTATCAATATGAAAAAAGTGGGGCCACACAATATAAGGATGAAATTAAAAAAATTAGGCAGGTTATTGACTTATTTAAACAACAGCCCATCGTCCAAACTATTCAAGATCGCCGCTATCAATTTACTCAACCTAACTACGTCTTACTGCAAAACCCCATTTATCGCAGCTTCTATCAAGCCTATCTCGACTATATCTACAAACGCCGTGAAAAGGATCAGATCTGGTTTTTTCGCAATCAATTACTTGCCGACTTAGTAAAAATTTATCTAATAAGAGCGCTTCTCCAGTTTTCTGGCGTTCAATTTGAGCCTCTTGCCAAGATTACTGGGAATAAAATCCCCGATCGAGGTCATTATCTCCAAGCTCCAGCGTTAACCAAAATCAAAGTATTACTACAAAAACAAATTTATGTATTTGACTTAAATAAACCGACAGAAAGCGAAATTGGCTGCGACTGGTTGCTAACCGTAGAAATTCATCACTTACAATCCCCCACTCTAGAAATTGACCGACTATTATTTCCCCTTTGGGTGTTTTGGTATCGCCCCACAGATGAAGCAATTGAGCAAGCGCAGATATACTTACAAAATATCAATCTCTCAATTAAAGCCGGAATTATCTTTTATCTGCAAATACCCCCAAACAAATTATCTAATACTGGGGTAATGGAAGAGCTTTGCTCTGGAAAACTATCGTTATGTCAATTACCTAACCTATCAACAGATCGAGGAATAACTGAGAGCGTGCAATTAATGACGGAGATTATTAGCAAAATTTTAGATCAATGAATGAATGTCACTCAAATAAGCTGAAAGAAAGCTTACTTCCTTTGCGTCTTTGCGCCAGCCGCGCGAGACAAAGATTTCTAAACTCAATGCCATTCGGTCAACGAATAAAGCTATGAATAGGCAACAATTTTGGCAACAACTACTAAAACTAACCTATAACTCAGGTAATGAGCCGGAAATTGCCCAAGCGCAAGCGGAAAAATTGGCAACAATAGCCCTCAAACCTACCTTAGCAACTGAGTTAATTGTGCGTACTATATCTCAGGGTTCAATCTATCAGTTAGAGAGAACCAACCTTAATTTTCCCGCTATTAGTCCAGAACTTCCTCTCACCGCCAACCAACAGATAGCTTTAGAAATGGCACTTTCTAATAGTGCGATCGCCCTGATAGCTGGTTTCCCCGCCACTGGCAAAACTCGGATTGCTAAAAATCTGATTCAAATAGCAGTAAAACATCAAAAGCGGGTGCTGCTTCTTGCCGATCATCGTTCTACTCTAGAGGCTCATCAAGACTTATTTAACTATCCTTTTCTCCTCTCTCAACAGGAAAGTTATCGAAGCTGGATTAGACAACAATTAAAGCAGCGATGTTTAGCAGAGCCAGGAATGGATTATTTACCTCTATATTTACTCCCCGATTCAGTTTTAGGACAACTGCGAAAGAAAAGTAAATTAGAGAAGTGGTTGCCAATAATTGAGCAAAATTCCCTCACTACTCTAACTGAACCTTTGCAGCAAGAATTTCCTCACTTAAATCCCTCCAGAGTCCAGCTATTAGCCTATCGTCTCAAAAAATTAGAACCCCTATTACAAGAGCAGCTAAAATTGAGCCAACTTTATGACAATCTTTCTGACAATGCCATCAATGAATTAGCAGAACTTATTAGTGAAAATCCCCAGATGTCGGTTGTCGGAACTGTAGCTGAATTGATGCAGCTTCCACATCAATCTCTCTGGGAAACTAATTTTGATTTAGTAATCGTGGAAGAAGCGCACTACTTGACTTGGGTAGAATTGATGTTGCTTTCCGGCTTGGGTCAAAAATTAGTTTTATTGGGAGATAAATTACTGGAGGATCAGAGACAAAGAAGAGCTTCAGTTCCCTTTAATAACTGCTTTACTTGGTTAGAACAGAACTTACTGCCAGCCTATTGCTGTGTTCTCAATGAACAATTCCGCCTCCATTTAGACATAGCTATCCCCGTATATGAAGTAATAGCCGATCGCTGGATTCATAGCCAACCAACTCGCCTCCACTATCGACAGCCTCAACTCAAACGCAGATTGGTTTGGCAAGATGTACCTAATGCTAACGTAGGGCGAACTATAGTTAACTTCCTAGAAAAATTTGACTCCACACTGAGGGAAAAAATTGCCATCGTTACTTTAGAAAATCGGGAGAAGCATTGGTTAGCAGAAAACTGTCTCCAGAACTTTTCTGAGGTAGCTATTGGTACTTTAGAAGAGTGGGCTGGAAAAGAAAGAGCGATCGCCCTGATAGCTTGCGTGGGACATCCTGAAATTGTGGACACTCAAGCTCTCAATATTCTCCTCACCAGAGGACAAGATTATTTAATTTTCTTTGGTGATTATGATTTGTGGCTAAACAATAATTCACCTCTGAAATATTTATTAAATCGACCAGAATTATGCCGAGAAAGACCAGAATTATACACGGAAAGAGAGGTTAGATTCTCATGAAAGTTAAATACCAACTACAAGGCAAATTTCAACGAATTCAGCTTAGTGGTGGAGAATCTCAACCCTTATCTCTGGTTGAGTTAGTGCGGGAAGTACAGGCGATCGCCACTCAATACCACAGGCGCACTCCCCCAATTTTACGCCAATCTTTTGCTTTAGATTTTATCCCCGAACCGATTTTATTGGACTTGTTGCAGAAAAAAAATGGCGAACTCTATCAGTTACCATCTTTACAACTTTTACACCCTGTTAAATCCCATCTCAGCGAGGGAATAGTTAACACCTACTGCTATCAGTTCATCTGTTCCGAAGCAAGTTTAGATTTAACCCCAGACGATCCTCAAATTCCTCGATGGGAAGCAGGAAAATTAGAACAATTAGGAAGCTATACCATTACCTTAAACTCACCCCATTATCCAGGCTTATCTTCAGCCAATGCTGCTCAAATCTGGCAACAAGCCAAAACACAATGGGAAAATTTAGCCCATCAAGATAAGATTAACTTGGCTTTGCGAGCAATTGATCCTAATCTTTTATGCTTGAGAACTTCTGATTTAGAGATTTGGCTGAAACTACAGGAATTGGCACTAGATTTAAGAGAGGCGATCGCTTTCTTGCGCTCAGAAAGTAACGACATCTCCCTATTATCTGCAAAAGCAAAAACCTTAGTCGAACAATACCGAGAAGCTCATAAACCACCGCCCAAAACTTACCTTATTCCAGAATTAAAGCATAATGATAACCTAACCCCTACGGAAAATGCAGTCATTGGGATGGGTAACACTCGTGAATGTATCACCAAAATTATTGCTCAAGCACGTCAGTTTCTGCTCATTTCCAGTTATATTATTGAAGACCAAAAACTGACAGCATTGATCTGCCAAAAATCGCGGGAATTGCCCTACGGAGTTTGGATTTTAACCGACTTGAGAGATAAAATAAGCGATCGCCTTGACAGTCAAGTTAACCAATTTACCTCTTTACCCGAACAGTATCGGCATTGCGACGGACGTAAAAAAGATTGTCTGAGGATGCTACTTAATGCTAACGTTACCATCCGTAGTGGCGCTTTTCATCTCAAGACCTATATTTCCGAACGAAGTGCTTATTTAGGTTCTGGCAACTTAACCGGAGGCAGCCTAGATGTTAACTTAGAAGCGGGAATTATTACCCAAAATACCGCACTTCATAGGCAATTAATACAATCATTCACCCAATTTTGGCAGCATCGTAGTCGAGATGAGGTTATACCCGCTCCCAACTGGGATGGTTATTGTCTGCGTTTGGTTTTTTCTAGCCAACATCAACACAATTACCCCAACTTATTGACTCCCTGCCAATATCACAAAGATTTAAAAAAAGAATTAATACAATTGAAAGAGCAAATCAAGGGAGAAATAATCATTTATTCTCGCAGTTTCCACCCTAGCCCAGAAATCGCATCAATTCTGCGGTTATTGTCTCCTCGTATCTTTGTCAACGCCCAAAACTTCTTTCCTCATTCCGCCCTAAATATTAGTGAAATTAAGCACCTTCATGCCAAAATAACCATTTTAGGAACGCAAATAGCCTATGTTGGTGGCATTAATTTTAAATTTACTCAAGATTATCATTCCGTCACAGACCTAATGTATAAAATTACCAACTCCACAACCATTAATCAAATTAGGAAAAGATTGACCGAACTCACTAACTAATTATACTCATGACTCGCTTATTCAACCTAGAATCTTACTCTGAATTTTGCCACTATGCCCGTCTCTTTGAAAAGTCTGAATTTTGTCACTATGCCCGTCTCTTCGAAAAGTCCCCAGAACAATTAATTAATAATCATCAAGGAGACTTAGCTAGAGCATATAAAGCATTAGTAGATAAATACAGCAATCATCCCTATCTTAGAAAAGAAATTAATCCCAATCATCTCCCTCAACATTTAGAAATTAAAGCAATTAACTCAGACCATTTGAATTATATATATATGGGGCAAGAATTAGCCAAAGCCGAGAGAGAACGGCTACTGATCGTTAGCGATACCATAGATTTAATGACTTTAAGCATGAGTAACCTGCTTGACGAGCGAGATGGTTATTTATACAGGAGTGCCTATCATTATTGGAATCACTATTCCGAACTTGCCGGGTTAACTAAACCTCTAGTTATTATCGATTTAGATAGCTGTAATTGTTCTCATCTCATCCCTCTTGAATTAAAGGAAGATGAGCCATATAAATTTCCTATTCTGAATACTCAAGAAAAGATTGGATTTAATTTAAAAGATAATTTGCTGGAAATTTATCCTAAAATTTGCCAAAGCATAGCAGAACAAATATTGAAAGAAAACTTCCCACCTATTCTTGACCGACAAAAGACTGTCCCCCACCTAGCAAACTATTTACAAAAAACTTTTTTCTTTCGCCACATTAAACAGGAGGTAAATTTAGATTATCTGATTGAGATTTTACATGATAATCAAATATTTTACAAACAGATAAGCTTATCAATAGATAGGATTAAAAAAATAGTAAATAGTAGCATCAATCTCGATAATATCAAACAACTAGCAAAGGATAATCCTAAGTATCAATTCGTTATAGCCAGTCAGTATCCTAGCCTATGTTTGCTTGAGCATTTACCACCAAATCTTATCTTTATCAATCCTAATAATCACGAATTTAGCAGGATATGGGAAGAGAAAATTAAGTTAGGTTTTCCTTTATTTGGGATTTATTTAGATAAGATAGAATTTGCTGTATTGATGAAAGATGATAACGACACAGAATCACAGCAGTGGATTGAGTTAATAGAGGAAGAAAATGCTATTTCTTATGAAGGAGAACCTAAAAATTTCCAAGCCAGAATACCAGAGAGAAATCAGGAAAAATTTAGTATTAATTCTTCCCCACCAGCTACCCTACCTATTAGGGTAAATGGAGAAGATTATTGCAAAAATGGAGTCCCCCAAGATTTTAAAATCCAGATTACCAATCCCGAAGCAGGAATAGAAAAAGTTGAAATTAAAATTCAATTTCATCTGCAACCCGGTTCTTTACCAAAGTTACAGGTAACAGATGTGGAGGGAAAATATAATATTACTGCTAAATTAAGCGATCGCCCAAAAGTTTTCTATAGTTATCTTCCTATTCATAAAATCAACAGCCATCGACAAGAACAATCCTTAAAACAAATAGAAAGAGTAACAAATAATTTTAACCTAAATAAATATCTTGCTGTCTTGACACGGATAAGTATTTTACTGGATAATAATTACAATAATTATGAAAATTTACTAGATCATCTTAAAGATGCGGTATCGCTTATCACAAAGGATAAAAATAATTTTGATTTTTTACTATATGTTGATGTCAATCATTCAAATAATTCCATTCAAAAAATAAAAGGAAATCTCGATAGAATTAATAAAATTTTTACAATAGTAATAGATATACTAACTGAATCGAGATCTATAAATGTAAATAACTTAAACAAATTATTAAATCAAATTTTTATATTTATTGGAAAGAATTATAAATTGACACAAAATTTACCAGTCAAGACAATTTTTGAGCTAAGTCTAATCAATGAAGCTCAAGGAAAAATGTCTAGAACTGAATATTTTTATTGTCTAGCTAGAATAGCAATTAATAAAGAATTACAAGAGATATACTTTAGTTGGTTTAAAGATTACTACACAGACCATGCTTACTTATGGGGCTATGGTAGAATCTTGCTATGGTACTATAACTTTGAAGAAACATCAAATTTATTAGATATAGGTAGTTGCTATCAAACAAATTTTATTTTAATATTAGACTATTTACTTGAGCAAAAAATCAAAGAATTAAATTCTAATTATAAACAAAATGCCTTTCTAACGCTTTTATATTCCCTAACATTTCGTGCTAAATATCCAACCTTTTGTCAAGATGATTCACTAGAAAGAATAAAGGCAAACAATGTATTAAAGCGGTTTACTAATGAGCAAATCAGATTAAATCAAGTAAGTAAAGAAAAATCTCTAAATCAATTGTTTAAAGAAATGCTGGAGGGGAAAGCTACAGCGTATGACATGAGAAATTTGGTCAAGGCAGGTTGACTCTTCACTTTTGACTTCCTCGAAGGGGCAATTATAGGTTTATTTTTTGGTGGAAATGTTCAGGATAAAAGAATGTTGTGAGCCAGTGCGATCGCCAATATAGATTAAATATTTACCCGACTCCCAAACTCCCGCTAATTCGGGGTTGAGCCCAGAAGAGCGATCGCCTAAAATACAAAAGCGATCTTTTGCACCCGGTCCCAAAATTAGCAAAGTAGGTTCACCACCATTGGCTTGTAAACTAACTCGCAGATAGTCTGTTCTTTGCATTAAATTAAGTATATGATTAGGATTATGAGCAATATAACCACAATCTTTACTATCTACTTCTCCCCCTGATGTACCTTCGACTCTCTCAATTCCAATCATTTGGGCTCTCAATGTTGAACCAAAATAAAAATTGCTCGCCTCAACTACTAACCAAACTAAAGTGAACAGAGAAACAACTAATAAATTATACTTGAGACTCTTCAACATCTTGATCATTTATCACTCAACCATCAATCAATGACTAGTAATGAATTTTCCCATCAGGCATAGTTGCTCTACTAAGGTTCGTTTCCGATAAATCTACCCCTACCAAATCAGCATAGCGTAAACTAGCACCTGTCAGATTAGCCCCTTTTAAGATCGCACCATCCAAACATGCCCCCCATAAATAAGCTCCATGTAAGTTAGCTTCACTTAAATCAGCTCCTTTGAGATTAGCTAAATTTAGATTAGTATAACTAAGATCGGCACGCCTTAGGTCTGTTTCACTTAAATCACTTTTCATCAGGTTAGCTTGGATAAATTGTGCTCCCCTGAGTTGTCCTTTATGTAAATTAACTTTTTTTAAGTTAGCTCCATCTAGTACACTACGGCGCATGAAAGCTGTATTGAGATCTGTACCGGTAAAGTCAGCACCGTGTAATTTAGCACCACTAATCTTGACTTGACTCAAATCCATGCCGCTAAAATTAATTCCATGTAAGTCGAGTCCATTGAGAAAAGCTCCTTTCAGTTTGATGCCGTATAAATTAGCACCGTGAAGATTAGCACCACTTAACCTCGCTCCATTCAAATTAGTCCAATTTAAATTAGCTTTTTCTAAATTAGCTGCACGAAGGTTAATTCCTTCTAAATTAGCACCACATAAGTTAACTCCTGGTAAATTAGCCATATACAGACTTACCCAAGTCAAGATAGCACCACTGAGTTTTGCCCCTCTAAGATCTACTTTGTGTAGTTGAGCACCTCTTAGATCTGCCTTCGTTAAATCTGCTTCGATTAGTCTAGCGAGCTTTAACTTAACAAAACTTAAATTAGCGCCATATAAAAAAGCTCCACTTAGATTGGCTTCCAACAAGAAACAACGTTCTAGATCGGACCATGCTAAAGATGCTTGCATAAAATTAGAACGAGAAAGATTAGAATTACTGAGATTCATGCCACTTAAGTTGGTTTTACTTAAGTTAACTTCTCGAAAGTCTCGATATCCTTTGTTATATCGCTCTAATAGGTCGTCTACTTGCATAGTAATCCTCATAGCTAAATATATTATATTTAATATAAAATCGTTAATTTAAAATGTTAAGAATTTATAATCTAAAATCATCTTTTTTTAATATTTCTTTAAAAAAA
>JAAUYA010083039.1_pt1 | contig 15751 bp, 14 predicted proteins | sample 7278161 | NCBI WGS metagenome assembly JAAUYA01 (sample SAMN14350120, study PRJNA611818) | marine sediment metagenome | isolation source: surface marine sediment (3m) | place: French Polynesia: Moorea | collected 2018-08
ATCACCTATATTCAGTGCAGCTTCTAAGACTTCTGACATTAAATTCTCAGACAGACGTGGTGCTAGTGAGCTTAGGACTCTCGCTCGGTCGGATTCATTCTTTATGTTCCTAGCTGCTGCTAAGGCTTCTGACATTAAATTCTCAGACAGACGTGGTGCTAGTGAGCTTAGGACTCTTGCTCGGTCGGATTCATCACCTATATTCAGTGCAGCTTCTAAGGCTTCTGACATTAAATTCTCAGGCAGATGGGGGGCTAGTGAGCTTAGGACTCTCGCTCGGTCGGATTCATCACCTATATTCAGTGCAGCTTCTAAGGCTTCTGAACAAATCTCAGGCAAGTATAATACCAATTTGCTAAGTGCTTCTACTCTTTGAGATAGAGATTGCACTCGTCGAGCATAGCCTAATCCTTGAGCTGGAGTCCACACTTTTTTCTCCACCAATACCGAGATTAATTCTGGAGGAATATTTCCTGCTATTGTATTAAGGGAAGAAATAATTAAGCAATAGCGGCACTGTAAACCAATTGCTTTGGTAGGATTAGATTCATACTCTTGTTCTGCTAGCTTCCAGGCACGAGCCACATCTTTCACGAAAATAGCAGTTTTTCTTAAACCCTCACATACCGAATGCCAACCATTTTTTCCTGAACCAGTTTCTTCTTGCAAAAGCTCGTGAATTGAATCAACACTCCTTGCTTTTTCCATATGCCAAGTGAGATGAGCGTGAATGTAACCATCATCTGTTAGCTTATGCCACTTTCCATCATCCAGATGCTTTTGATAACGTTCTAATAAATCACTATGAGCTTTGGGAATAGTTACTCCTAATCCTGGACTTTTCTCTTCCTTTAGCCAATTTATAGCCAGAGCGTGTAGCAAGTCATGAATACGATAAGTTTTCCATAACTTTGCACCAATTTTCACAGGTACACCTGGTAGCAATAAGGCATCATTCCAGAGTAGTTCTAATCTCTCTGCTGCTTCTGTTACCTCTACTTGCCACAGAGTAGCTACCATCGGTGCAGCAATGCTGACATCTTCTGGTAATACTCCCAACCACACAAAACTATCCCATGCTTCAGGAAAATCCTCTCTTAAAACATTGAGACTTAAATTGAAGGACGCTTCTAAACGAGTTTCTTTTTTGCTGCGACGGCGGACACCTTCTAGCACTTCTAGGCCGGCTATTTCTGCTGTTAAAGCACGGTTTAATTCTGACCAAGATTTTCCTCTAGCAACACGGGCTGCTGCTAAATCCAAAGCAATGGGTAAATATCCTACTGCTGCTGCTAATTGTTTGGCTGCTCCTTTTTCTTCCTCTTCTAACTCTCTTCCTAAACGTTTTGTCAATAGCATCAAGGATTGCTCTTCACTCATCAAATCCAGTGAATACAATTGAGCATCTACTTCTTCTGCTACATCAGCTCGACGAGTAGTAATGATAACCTGACATTTTCCACTACCAACTCGAAAAGGTTCGATATCTTCTACATTCCATCCATCATCAATGACCAATAAAACTGCTTTGTCATATAACAAACTATTTAGGTGAGCAGAAGCAGAAGCAGCCTTAAAATTTGTGGGTTTGTAATCGTAGTCTCCTAAAGCAACAATCCAATCTTGGAGTAAAGACAGCACATCAGGCTCTTGACCTAAAGTTGCCCAGAGAATGCCATCACAGAAACGTTCTTGTATTTCTTGGTCGTGAGCTAAAGCTTGAGCCAGAATAGTTTTACCAATCCCTCCCAAACCTTGAATAGCAATGGTAACTAGAGTTCCAGAATGATTGGTTGAATCTTCTATCAGCCGTTTTTTCAGGTCTTGACTGACTTCAGGACGATCTACGAAATGGCTAGGTAATGGACGAACTTGAAAAGGTTTACCTAAAAGAGTATCTCGATCGCTTACTAGTTTTTTTTGACCCTCAGTTAACTCTTCGCAAGGCGACTGAGGGTCTATAACTTTGGGGTTACTTCTGTATTGTCTTTTCTTAGTTCAATATCATAGTAAGATTTAACATCTACCCCATCATCCTGAATCCACATACCATCGGGCTGCCAAGCACCATTGAGTTTTATTCGTTTGCGAGTATACACTCTCATTATATTGTCTTGCAACTTTAGAAGATTGTATTGCAGAGGATAACCAGGTACCAACTGCCGTATAGGTGCACCAAAAGTCCCAGCAGCAATAATGTCAATCTTGCTTCTACTACGATATTTGTAGTCATCAGCTTTTGCTTGATGGATATGACCGTGAAGAGCTAAACGGAAACCATTCTGAGCTAGCCTTTCCATGAAACCATGATCTTTTATACGGTCTTCATCTGGACTGTTAAGAGGATGATGCCAAACAGCAATTTTGAGGGAACTATTCTTGTAGGTTAGATTTGTATTAATCTCGTATAGAGCATTAGTAAGAGCATCAGAGTTGATACCAGCACGTGATTTATATTCTTTATGATGATTTAATTTCCAAGCGGAATTTAGTCCTAGGACTAAAAGATTTTGTTCTGGGAAATGCCGTAACTCATATTGCCGTGTGTACTTCTGAGGATAAGTTTTCTCTGTAACCTTTTCGTAAAATTCACTGAAGTATTTAAATCGCTGCTCATAATGAGTCAGCTCTGGAACTAGGACAAAATTGCCATCAATTATGTGGTTTTTTTTAAAGACATCTTCATCATCTAGCGAACCGTTATAGTCTTTAAGCTTTATAGGTTTATAAGCTTCATCAGACAGCTCCCAATTGAGATCGTGATTGCCAGGAACGATTACGAGCTGATGTCGCTGCAATCCGAAGTCTGGAATGAAAAGATTAAGAAACTCTTCAGCAGCTTCGTATTCCGATGGCTCTGACTTATTGGCAATATCCCCAGATATAATCAGAGCATTCAGACGCAGAGTTCCTCCTGATTCAGGTTTAGGTAGTAACTGACGTAAATCATCAGCTAGCTGACTGCGCCAAAGACGGGCATCTTCGCTAGTACCAAAATGTAAGTCCGAGAGATGCAGAATGTACATTTTTTTGGTGAATATCAGGGATAACCTTGAATAAATAAAACTATTAATTACTAATCTAACCTAATTGTCACAAAAACAAGTAGAATTAAAGCGGTTGTTTCACTCAATTCTATCTTTATGCCAGAATTACAACCTTGTATTTACACGTTAGCTTAGTAAGGAGGAGAATGTTTTGGTGGTATTTCGTTAGCAGGGATAATCTTAACTTTTCCTTGTTCGTCGCTAATGGCAATAGATTCACCTTTTTGGCGATGCTTTTCTATGGCTTTATCTACTGCTTCTTGAATTAACTCATTTAATCGATCTGATAGTTTTTTATCCGTCTGAATTTTCATAGTTTTTATTGATTAATTTGTTGCCAAATTTCTGATTGATAGATGATAGCAGGGCTACTGGGTGTTTTTTCTGCTACTGCATTTCTCAAGGGGGTAGTATTATCATAAACAATCCAAGAATCAGCTAGCTTACTGTATAGTTCCAGAAAGTTCTTTCTTCCTCTATCATATCGCCGACGGATTACATCTTCAGGAATATTATGACCACCGCTTGCTACTCTGAGGGCGACTCTGGTAATAGCTAGTTCAACACTATTTAACCAAACATAAATGAGATTCACTTGATAGCCTTGAGCTTGACATTGTCTTAAAAAAGGGGCAAAACTGCGGGCTGCTAACGTTGTCTCAAAGGCAAAATCTGCTTTTTGTTGGGCTAGAGTTTTTAGTCGCTCTAACATGATTCTGCTAGCTTGGATGGCGACTGCATCGGGATTATCACGGTTTAATTGGGCAGCAATAATATCGGCGTTGATAAATTCTATGTTGCCGATGTTGGGGAATATATTTAAAGCAAAGGTGGTTTTTCCTGAACCGTTACAACCTCCAATTATATAAATTTCAGGCATTAGACTACAAAATTATACACAGGAATTTTAACTCATTTTTACTTTCTTATACGTTTAGAAACTTAACTTTGAATTAAGGCTCCCAGTCTTCTCTACCTGGCAGATAATATCAAATCCGGCTAAACAACCACAGCAACCGTAGAGGCACTCATGCTTCATTCGTGTCAACTTAAGGTGAAAGCCAAGTCTTGAATTAAAAGATACTGTGGGCGAATTAAAGGGTTTCTCAACAGCTCATGTTGCCTGCCTCACGAATGACTAATGGACTATGTTCAGAGCCCGAATTTTTAATTGAACCACGGTATCTTAAAATTTCAGGCCCACAGCAGAATAGGGTTTTGGTGCGTTAGGAATCATCGGTGTCAACTTAAGCCATAAATAGTTGACTGGTAAGGTATAAAGCCCACCCCGAAATCAATTTCGGGGCTAATAGATTACGTTCAATGAATTGAACTAGAAGATTTACCATAAATATCAGTTATCTTTAGATAACGTTTTCTATAGCCTTGTCAATTTATTGCAAGGCGGGTCAATGGTTTCACCGTTTATTAAATATAGCAGTCGAAGGTATAGGTTAGGAATGAATTATGATCGTGCCTCGTAACCAGTATCATTTTCCACCTCAAAAGACATCTTCAACTCCTCAGTAGTAACTATGATTGAGACGATCGCGATTTAAACCATCCCAGAAAAAGGCGATCGCCATTTAGCAAAGGAATTATGATGAATCCATTATCCGAGATGAACAGCATTTAATAATCTAAGACAATATTGGCTTAACCACTGTACCTTGAGTATCAAGGGAAAGCGATCGCACTTCTACTTTAACTGCCTGATTTTCCCAGGCTTGTTGCATGGCTTGAGAGACTGCTTCAGCTTGGGATTGCCCTGCTAAAGCCAGTAAAGTTGGCCCAGCGCCGCTAATGACCATGCCGTAGGCACCAGCAGCGATCGCCGCTTGTTTTACCACCTCGTAACCTGGAATTAAGGTTTGACGGTAAGGTTGATGTAGTTTATCTTCTAGGGCTGATGTTAACCAATCTCGATTGCCCGTTTCTAAGCCACGAATTAATAAACCCAGACGGGAAATGTTAAAAATAGCATCGCTGTAGCTAACTTGTGGAGGTAAAACTGCTCTGGCTGCTTCAGTAGATAGCTCAAAATCAGGAATAGCTAGTACAGGAGTAATCTGACTATGCCAGTTAATCGGGGTAATTTGCCAGCTATTTTCTGTGGCTACCGATAAAACACAATTACCGCCCAGAGCGGGAACCACATTATCAGGATGTCCCTCAATGGCGATGGCTAAATTACTAAGCTGCTGAGTAGACAAAGGCTTGCCAGCTAACTCATTGGCACCTACTAAACCGCCTATAATTGCCGTAGCTGAACTTCCTAAACCTCTAGCTAAAGGTACTCCCAACTCAATTTCTATGGCTACAGGAGGAGGTGTTTGCTCTAGATGTTGATATAATCGCAAGAAAGATTGATAGAGAAGATTAGTCTTATCGGTACTTACTTTATGGGCTTCGCCTCCTGTCACAGTAATAGTTGTTGTCTCGCTGAGAGTAAACTTAAATTGGTTGTATAGGGTTAACGCCGCACCAAGACAATCAAATCCTGGACCAATATTCGCAGTTGTAGCGGGAACTTGGACTATTATTAAATCAGTATTATTTTTGTTCATTAGCAATATAGTTATTTAATCTTAAATCTTAATAGGTTTAGCTTGACAATAGAGTTGTTGAGGAGTTTCTGAGAAATAATGGAATAGAGCAGGGCATAGCCAACCTTCCAGATTGTGTTTATCCCAGCGATACCAATTACCTCCCATTTCCTCTCGTAACCAAGTTAACTGAGCTTGATAACCAGGAAAAGGGGAAGCACTGAATAATAACTGAAAACCTTCTCTGGCATTAGGAACATTTGCTACTAGAATATCAATCATCTCAGGAATGCCTGAAACAAAAGGTTCTTTGACGAGTCCAGTAGTAGCATCGTCAAACATCCATGTGCCAATGTCGTAGTAAGGTTTAATCACCATAATGCTATTATTTGCCATAAGCGCCTCAATTTGAATTTGATTAATTGAAAAACTAATTGGTCGAAACCTTTTGATAGTGCATTCCAGGCAATTGAGATACTAACCCATCTAATTCTAACTGTAACAAAATCCCGGCAACCTCCGGCCCGCTCAAACCAGACTTTTGGACGATCGCATCAAAAGAAGTAGGAGAAGAGGCGATCGCGGCCAAAACTGTTGCCAGAGGAGGTTCTAACTCAGAAGTCACAGGCGTTACTGGTTGTTCAAACAGAGACAATTGTGGCGATCGATCTAATTCTGGAATTGCTCCTAACATAGACAATAACTCATGCTCGGTAATAATTACTTCTGCTCCTTTGTGAATTAAACGCAGGCAACCTCTTGCCTTGACATTATCGGGGGAATTAGGCAGAGTGTACACATCCCTTCCAAATTCATTAGCATAGCGTGCGGTAATCAATGCCCCTGATTTTTCTGGTGCTTCCATCACTAATACTGCCCGACACAAACCGGCGATAATGCGATTGCGAGCAGGAAAATTACTGCGATCTGGTCTAGTACCTGCCGGATATTCACTCACCAATAACCCTTGTGCCTGAATTTTCTCATAAAGCTGGCGATTATGAGCCGGATAAACCACATCAACCCCTGTGCCCAAAACAGCAATAGTACGTCCCCCTACATCTAAACAGCCCCTGTGGGCGTAGGTATCAATGCCACTAGCTAAACCAGAAACCACTGTAAAACCATGTTTAGCTAGAGTAGCACTAATTTGCTGCGTCCATTTTCGCCCGTGTTCAGTTGGCTCCCTCGTGCCGACAATACCAATTAAGGGCGTAACTCCTTCATTTTCTTCGGCTTCTACTTGTCCTTGATAATATAGCACGGGGGGAGGACTGGGAATTTCTAAAAGTAAACGAGGATATTGGGAATCTGCTGGTGTCCAGAAATGAGAATTTTTTTGACTATGCTCTAGGAATAATTGTTCAGGCTCGATTCGTCCTCTTGTTTCTTGAATACTATTGCTTAATTTACCTCCAATGCCATCAACTTCCCATAAAACATTAATCGGAGTATGCCAGGCTTGGGCTAAACTACCGCAATGTTGTTGAATGCGCTTAATCAAAACTGGTCCCATGCCTTTTATTTGTGACCATGCTAACCAGTAAATCCGTTCTTTTTCACTTGTCATTGGCTATCTATTCTCATCAGACTAAGATTCGAATGTCACTGAAAAAAGCGATCGGAAAGCCTACTTCCTTTGCGTCTTTGCGCCTTTGCGCGAGACAAAGATATCTTAAATCAGTGCCATTTATCTAAAATTTGTTCTATTTTTGGAATGCTTATTGTATTTCTTCAAATGTCATTTCTCATACCATATTCTTTAGTTATCGGCAAACTTTTTCAGAGCTTGTTTATCAAGTATATCTTAGGACCAATTGTTATACCTGCGGCACAAGATATTACTAGGAGAACAAGAAATGATTAAAAATATTGCCTCAACTCAAAAAATGAGCCAAGGCAACCATCACTAAAGTCAGAGAGTAGGTAGAGTTAAGACAAGAATAAAAAATAGAGTTAGTTTGAGCTAAATATAAATTACCCACTTTGGCACAAAAAACTGACAAGTGATCCTCATAAATAATATATTGTAATTATATAGACCTCATCAAAAGCTTACTACACCGCTTTTCTTACAATTAAATTACCAAGTCTTGTCAAAAAAATGAGGAAAAATTTTTAAACTTCGGGGGTATCTGTGATTGCCAAACCAAAACCACATCAATCTACTTTGCTCTGGATGCCGGGATTGCGAAGGTTGCTGTCTTATCAACCAGGGTGGTTAAGAGGAGATATACTCTCAGGCATAACAGTAGCAGCCTACTTAATTCCTCAGTGCATGGCTTATGGAGAGTTAGCAGGAGTGAGATCCATAGTAGGGTTGTGGGCAATTTTGCCACCCATGCTAATTTATACTATTTTTGGCTCGTCTCCTCAACTCTCAGTAGGTCCAGAATCAACCACAGCCGTAATGACGGCAGCGGCGATCGCCCCTCTGGTAGCAGCCGATGGCAGCAACTACGCTCCTCTGGCTTCCCTGCTGGCTCTGGTGATGGGTATTGTCTGTCTGATCGGCTATATTGCCCGCTTGGGCTTTCTCGCCAATCTGCTGTCCAAACCAATTTTGATCGGCTATATGGCAGGGGTTGCCGCGATCATGATTACAGGTCAACTCGGCAAAATTAGCGGCATCTCCATCGAGTCTCATACCGTCTTTGGTCAAGTAAGTGAATTCCTGCGCCATATCCCTCAAATCCACCAACCAACCTTGATTCTAGCAGCTCTAGTTTTAGTTTTCTTGTTCACCGTTCAGCGCCGCTTTCCGAATGCACCCGGTCCCCTGCTAGCAGTGTTACTAGCCACAGGAGCAGTTGCCCTCTTCCATCTCGATGGGCAGGGAGTAGCTGTGGTGGGTGAAATTCCGGCGGGATTGCCTCAGTTTGTTTTACCGCAACTATCTTTGCAACAGTTACTCCCCTTGGTAGCATCTGCTATCGGCATTGCGATTGTTGGCTATTCGGATAACGTTCTTACCGCTAGAGCATTTGCCAACCGCAATCGCTACACCATAGATGCCAATCAGGAACTTTTAGCCTTAGGAGTTGCCAACTTGGGCAACGGATTCATGCAGGGATTTCCCATTAGTAGTAGTGGCAGTCGTACTGCTATCGGCGATTCTTTGGGCAGCAAAACCCAGTTGTTTTCTCTCGTTGCTTTGGTAGTGGTTGTCTTGGTGCTGTTATTCCTGCGCCCAATTTTAGCCCTATTTCCCAAAGCTGCTCTGGGTGCCATCGTCATTTATGCTGCAACCAAACTGATTGATATACCTGAATTCGTCAAACTGCGCCGATTTCGCCAGAGTGAGTTTGCCCTTGCCCTGATTACCACCGTGGGGGTTCTGATCACAGATATTCTGGTGGGCGTTGCCATCGCAGTGGGCTTATCGATGATTGAGTTGTTTGCTCGCATTAGCCGGCCCCACGATGCCGTGCTGGGAGAGGCACCAGGGTTGCCAGGATTACACGATATTGAAGATTGGGAAGATACTAAAACCGTGCCCGGATTGGTCATTTACCGCTATGATGCTCCTCTGTTCTTTGCCAACGTGGAAAACTTTAAGCGGCGAGCATTGGAGGCGATTGAGGCTGAGACGACTGCGGTAGAGTGGTTTGTGCTGAACGCAGAAGCGATCGCCGAAATTGATATTACTGCCGTCGATATGCTCGAAGAATTACGTAGTGAACTAGCTACTAGGGGGATTACCTTTGCCATAGCGCGGGTAAAACAGGACCTCTACGCCCAGCTAGAGCGATCGGGACTTCTCGAGAGGGTTGGAGCTGAACGTATCTATCTCACGCTGCACACCGCCATTGCAGGGTTTGAATCCCGCGATCGTGACTCTAGCGGTGAATAGCTGATATCAAATCCGGATAATCGCACACACTTAATTTTTCATGGCAATATTCCTCGCAGACTTTCTGCATTCTGCATTCTGCATTCTGCATTACCTCACCCAAAAGTGTGATTATTCAACCGGATTTGATATGATTCTTCCCCAAGATTAGACTAAGAGCCTCCTGCCCCCTGCCTCCTGCCTCCTGCCTTATCTATTAATCTTCCTCAGTTTTATCTTTTACCCCTTTAAAAATGCGAGATAATTCAGTCTTTTCATCTACCGCAATACGACTGGGCGAACCACTAATAATTCTTTCATAATTGCGGAAAGAATCTTTAATTTCGGGACCATCTTTGCTGATGCTATATTCTCTAATACCTTTATCATGCCAAGAACCACGCATTTTAAACACATTAACTGCTCTAGACATTTCGCCGCGAATTTCTACATATTGCAGCATGATAATTGTGTCGGTAATTGTGGAAATATGAGACTCGGTAATCGAGTGTGCTCCCATAAATTGATCGGTAGTATTAGTAAAAAATCCAGTAATCTCCTCTTGTTTGGCGTAACCAGTTACCCCAATCACAAATTGACGAAAAGCATTATTAGTCACGCCTCTTGCTAGAGCAGAAAGAGAATCGATCGCAATGCGGGAGGGTTTAAATTCAGAAATTTCTGATTTAATCATTTGTAAATGGTCCTCTAAACCGGCTGATTCTGGATACGAACAGAGTAATTTTAGCAAACCCTTTTTTTCCATTTCTTCAAAATCAATCCCCCAGGAAGAAGCATTACGAGATAATTGGGCTCTAGATTCCTCATAAGCAAACAACAGAGCTCTTTCTCCTTGACGACAACCTTCTTCTAAAAACTTACTCACCAAGAGGGTTTTTCCGGTTCCTGTAGCACCAGTGGCTAAGATAATCGAATCTTTGAAGAAGCCACCACCACACATTTTGTCCAAAGTTTTGATGCCTGAGGAAATGCGAGCATTGGAAGAACGTTGGGTAAGGCGCATCGCCCCCAAGGGGAAGATATTGATCCCGTCATTGGTAATGGTAAAAGGATATTCTCCCTTCATGTGGGTTGTACCTCTGAGTTTCAAAATTTCCACAGTACGACGGCGACGTTCTCCTTCCAAGACATTTCTGACCACTACTACATTATCGGAAACAAACTCCTCAACTCCAAAACGGGCGATCGGTCCATATTCATCAATTCTTTCGGTGGTCATAATTGAAGTGACATCAAGTTGTTTTAGGCGTGCTACCAAACGAAAAATTTCTCTCCTCACTACAGAGGCAGCATCATACTGTTGGAATACGGCAGTAACTGAATCAATGGAGACTAATTTGGCTTTATATTTATGAATAGCATATTGAATACGTTCAATTAGAGCTGATAGATCGAAATGACCTACTACTTCTTGACCTTCTGGATCTGGGGAAGCATCTAAAATGAAGAGTTTTCCCTGTTCAATTAAACCTTCTAAATCCCAACCAAAACTAAAGGCATTTTGGATAATATCATTAGGGGATTCTTCAAAAGTTACAAACAAGCCTGGATAGTCAAAGTATTTAATACCGTGATAGAGAAATTGAATAGCTAATAAAGTTTTTCCTGTTCCTGATGTACCACTTACCAAAGTTGTTCTGCCTATAGGTAATCCCCCATGACTTATTTCATCAAATCCTTCAATCAAGGTACGGTTTTTTCTAACTCCTTTTACTTTCAACTCTTTCTTTTTTTCTTCTCTATTTTGTTCATTAAAATCGTCTTTGTTCATAGTTTATTATTTAGTATTAATTAAAATTAAATCTTAAGTTTTTTGAATAATTTAGCTTAGATTTCTAATTCTCTATCTCTAATTTCTTCATAGAGAAGATCCAAACCAATTAAAACTTTTTCTCGATCGGAGAGATCGCCGATAATCTTGCGAACTGGCGGTGGCAAGACTTTTGATAGAGTAGGAGTTGCTAATATTTTATCTTCTTCTGCTAATTGAGGATTTTTTAAGACATCAATTACTTTTAAAGCATAAACTCCTTTAAATTCTTCTTCCAGAATATTTTTCAGGGTTTTTAAAGCCCTAACTGAGTTAGGAGTGTTACCCGCTACATATAACTTAAGAACATAGGTTTTTTTAAAGGGAGTCATAAAATTACATTTTTAAAGTGACGAACTACTGAAGATAAGATTTATTTTAGTTTAATCTATAGGAAACAATATGTCAAAAGGTAGATTTTCTCTAGGAATTGAACGACGATACATTTCGCACAAGTGAGCAATAATATCAATTAGAGCGAGGCGATAATCGAGTAAAATTTCTTCATTTCTCCCTTCGAGTTTGAGTTGTTGAGAAAATTCATCCATTAATTTCATATGAATTTCTAAAATTTGGGACACAGAAATATCAGAAAAAAAAGCTCGATTTACAAACTGATCGATTTCTTGATTAACTTCTGTCTCGTCAGCAAAATAATGAAGAATAATTTCTCGGTATTCTTGACTTAATTGTTTTCTTAGTGCTGTTTTCTCATCCTGAGGCAAATGACGGTAAAAATACTGAGAATTTCTGTTGTAATAAACTCCTAAATATCCTAACCGTTCCTTTAATTTTTCTGCCAAGCGCCGTTGTTGCAAGAGTAAAAAAAAATTCTGCTTGTCTTCTACTTGCTGAGGTGGAGTTTGGTTTATTGGTCTCTCTGAAAGAGGACAGCTAGGACCTAAATGAAGAAACTGTGTAATAGCCCTGTCTATTACAGTAGTGATTTTTCTTAATTGTTGCAAGCTTAACCTCACCTCACCATTATGGTATAAATGAGTAGGCGATTCGTCAAGATTACCTATATTGCTTTGTGGTTCTGTTTGTTTCTCCAGAGAGCGAAGCTCAGGAGAGATACCATCGGGTTCAATAATAATTACTGGGAGTAAAATCCCTCGTTCATAAAATTCATTGACTACCGGTAAACAATTGGGATCGTTGAGAATAATGAGACAATCAATTTGTTCCTTGTTGTGCTCCACAAAGTGTTTTAACTCTCTAGATGTGTTTAGTTGAGTTAAGCCATAGCGTTCATCATTCAGTAACCGATTAAGAGACTGAGCAATTTGAGTTAAAGGAACGAAAATACAGATAGATAGTCGAAAATCCAAGAGAATATTTGGCAGAATTTTAATTAGCAATTAAAGTATATACTACCATCTTTTGCTTTAGCTAAGATTACCGATGCGCTGAAGCGGCCAAAAACGAAAAACTGCACGACCAATCAGATTTTCTGCTGGTAACAAGCCCCAAATATGAGAGTCATTACTATTGTTACGATTATCTCCCATCACAAATACATAATTGGGAGGTACTTCTGTGGTAGATAAGTTATAGTGGGGAGTTTCGAGAATATAATCTTCTGCGAGGCGTTGATTGTTAAGGTATACCTTGCCGTCTTGAACTGCAATTGTTTCTCCAGGAAGAGCAATGATTCTTTTAATAAAAGCTTGGTGAGGATCGTAACCTAACATTTGTAGTTGAGGAGGAGGAGTAAAGACGACAATATCTCCTGGTTGGGGCAGATGAAAATGATAAGATACCTTTTCGACTACTAGGCGATCGCCTTGTTCTAAGGTAGGTAACATAGACTCAGAGGGAATATAACGAGGTTCAGCAATAAAACTCCGAATCACTAAAGCTAAAATTAGGCCGATGGCAATAATTTGCAGATTTTCTTTTACTTGTTGCCAAAATTGGGACGGGGATTTATTAGTTTGTTGTTCCTCTGTCTTATCTTCTAGTTTCATCTCAATTAGTTAAGTTATATTACAACGGTTATTCTAACTTATGACCAAATTGATTGGTAATTAAAATTCTTTGATTGTGTAACGCCTATCTAACAATGCCATGACGGGAATAATCTCTCCCTCAGCACACATCAAGCCAATTTCAAAAAATATTTATTTATTCTCCGTATTCCCCGAGAAGCTCATAATTTAGAAATATAATAAGGGATATCGAGAAACTTTCCGGATAATACATCGAAGATTATATAGATAATGACTAATCTAAAATCTAATTTTGTAAAAATTGAGGGTGCTTCTATTCATTATCTAGAAGTGGGAGAAGGAAAACAAAATTCAATTCTATTCCTTCATGGAGCGAGTTTTAGTGCTAAAACATGGCAAGATTTAGGTACTCTAAAGATTATCTCAGCATCTGGATATAGGGCAGTAGCAGTAGATTTACCAGGATATGGTCAATCAGACTCTTGTTCGGTGTCGGGGGATAAGTTTCTTTTGCTTTTGTTAGAAGCTTTAAAGTTGCAGCAACCAATAATTGTTTCTCCTTCCATGAGTGGCGCTTACAGTCTCCCCTCGATCGCTAATCATCCTGAAAAATTGTCTGGTTTTGTTGCTGTTGCACCTGTGGGTATTGAACGATATAGTCAACAATTGAAGGGAATCAAGTTACCAACTCTAGCTATCTGGGGTAGTAATGACCGAATTGTACCCGTAACCATGGCCGAAAAACTGGTTCAATTGATGCCCAATGCTAGTAAAGTTATTTTAACGAATGCGGGTCATGCTTGCTATATGAGGGCAACCGCTCAATTTCACCATCATCTACTAAAATTTTTGGAAAATGTCTATTGCTAATACAGATACTGATGACCATACCTGCCCATAAACTGATCGAATCTATCTATGCAGCCATCAACCGCAGGGATATTAACGCTGCGATGGAGTGGATAGACGATCGCTGCATCTACGAAGACCTCAATTTTTCCCAACCCTTCTCAGGCAAGGAAGCCGTGAGGCAACTTCTGGAAGAATCCTGTCAAGGTATACCCGATGGGTTACAATTTGTCATTGACGATATTACCACAGGTGATGACTTGGCAGTGGGAATACTCTGGCACGTCGAACTCGACGGCATTCCCTTTACCAACGGACGGGGAGTCAGCTTCTATCGCTTTTCTGAGGTAACTGGACAGTTGGTTTTGGCCCGCGATTTGGTCGAACCCCCCATCAAACCGGGCAAGGCAGCATTCTTCATCCTGCGACTGGTATCTCCTCTGGTACGGCTACTGCTCAAGCCTGAGAAGAATAATAACCATTCCCAGGAAATCTCTCCCTCAGAACAACCGATCCCAAAAAGTCAGCGCTTTGTTGCTGTAGTATTTTGGTCAATGGCGATCGCCTACATTTACCTTCTTTTGCTCTCTCCACCGGGGCAACTTATTCCTGGGGAACCCATTTGGGCTATTCAACCAGAAACTATCCAGGAAATATTGCATGAATCCCTCAATTTTTTCTTGATTTTGCCCCTTTTAAATCTCGTCGGCATTCATTATCTGGAAGCGCCAACTGTTCACCCTATGTTAGAAGCACTCTTCAACTTTGCCGAGGCTTGGATTTTTATGTTCCTACCCCTGCTCCTAAGCGATCGCAAGCTCAATCATCTGCCCAAGACTCTCATTTGGAGTCTGGCGATGTTTGGCACCAATGCCGTGCTCACCCCTTACATGGCACTGCGCTATGGTGCGCCAGATGTTCCAGTTGAGGAAGAAAGGCCAAAGGGGAGGTTAGCTCGCGTATTTGGTTGGACAGGGCTGATTGTAGGGATAATTGCCCTAGGATGGGGGGTAATGGGCAGACCAGAGTTTGGAGATTTGGCCCAGAGAATGAGATATTTTGGGGAGCAATTGCTGAGTAATAGAGTAACGTTGGCTTTCTGCGTAGATTTGTTATTTTTTTCCCTCTTTCAGGTTTTACTTTTGAAGTCGGTTAATAATAGCACGATAGGCTGGTTTCGATTTGTTCCTTTCTGGGGGCTTGCGCTGTGGTTGATTTTGTAGTAAGTTTATCGCCCGTGAAGGGGACAAAATTATCCTCTCACCAGAAATCTTTTGACACCGATACTTGTAGCTATATCATGAGAAAATAGCTGGATAAATTAATTGAATCATATCCCCAAAAACACTTACTGAGTTTGTATTTCTTGTGGGCAATGGGAATAACCTACGAAGCGCAAGACTTGGAAACTGGCTCACATATCGCCCTCAAAGCAATTTCTTTGCAGCATTTAAGCGATGCTAAACAGCTAGAGTTATTAGAACGAGAAGTTGAAGTCTTAAAAAAGCAATGGGTAAAACAGGGATGGCGAGGAAGTTAAACAGATTGCCGCCCAAATTCTCGATATTCTGGCTTACTTACACCTCACGGTTCGCTTATTTTAAAATCCCTCTAGCTAAATAACCCCTCTCAAAGTTAATCCTCGTCGAGCAATTCAGAATTTAGAGAGAGAAAAAATGAGACGAACTGAATCA
>JAAUYA010366337.1_pt1 | contig 15746 bp, 14 predicted proteins | sample 7278161 | NCBI WGS metagenome assembly JAAUYA01 (sample SAMN14350120, study PRJNA611818) | marine sediment metagenome | isolation source: surface marine sediment (3m) | place: French Polynesia: Moorea | collected 2018-08
GATTCTCAATAATCTTTTCTTAATGACAATGGGCAACGAAAGAATCAGGCTTGGAGGATGGGAAGAGAGGCGATCGCCTTAGTGCCGAAAAAGATCCCGTGAAAAGTCAGAGAAGCAGATACAGCATTAGAATCTGAACTGAGAGAATTGAAGGCAGAACTATCATTCGAGAATTTGTGCTGTCAATTAGAAGATTATTTACGGCAGGACAATTGGAGAAAAGCAGATGAGGAAACAGCCTGGATTTTTTATAAAGTAATGGTACTGCAAGGATACGTAGATTGGTACGAGCAATGCGAAAAGTTTCCCAGTAAAATTCTCAACGAGATTGACCGACTTTGGGTTTTCTACAGTGAGGGACACTTCGGATTCAGCGTCCAAAAGTTCATCTGGGAAAGTGTAGGAGGAAACAGTAACGTGGATAGGTTGAATAGTTGGCCAAATTTTGCTCAGAAGGTAGAATGGTACATAAATAATGAATGGAGAGACTACAACACTTTGTCCTTCTCAATGAGTCAGTCAGTTAGGGGAAATCTGCCAGCCTTATACACAACCCGTTGCGAAGATGGAGGAGAAAGAGAGAGTCACGGTTTTGTTGGTTGGTGTGGGTTTGGGGTTTGGTGGATTGTGGGGATACTTTGAGTCAGAGAGTGACTGCATTGGAAGCTCAGGTGAATGAGTGCGATCGCCGATCTTGTAGCGATGCTTTAGGTGGCGATAATCCATGAAACCAAATCAAATGTGATAATCTACCGCAGGAGTACCAACCTCATCGATAAATACACAATGCGATCGCTAAAGATTAAAACAATATCAGGATATTTAAAATAAGTTAACAAGATGGATAACGCAAAAATAAAACGATTAAAAGCTCAGGGTTGGGAAGTAGGTGATACTTCAGACTTTCTGGGATTAACCTCAGAAGAAATAGCCTTGATTGACTTAAAAATAGCCCTAAGTAAAAGACTAAAAAGAATTAAGAATTTCTCAGAATCTTTCTCAAGAATCTTTAGCTAAAAAAATCAAATCGTCTCAATCGAGAGTGGCTAAACTAGAAGCTTGTGACGCTTCGGTTTCGGTGGATTTAATTTTAAAAACAATGTTTTCTTTAGGTGCAACTAATCAAGACATAGTTGAGGCAATACAGTCGGTAGTGCATTAAATTTTATTAGATGTTATTTGAAGACTTAAAACAATTGCTATTTAAGTTAGAATTTAAGGCTATACCAACATTAGGTAATCACTATATTTTTGAACATCCTGTTTCTAAAGCATTAGTGGTTCTTCCTAAATATGAAGACAAGACTTATGTGAATAGGAATCATCTTGTTGCTGCCCACAGAATCTTAGTTGAATGACGATACACTGGTTATGATCGAAGTATTAGACTTCCGAAAGCTCATGTCAGAAGATACCGTTAGTGAGTTGCTATCGACTTCGTAGTGCGATCGCCTTCGTTATATGATTAAGTACCTGGACAGATTTATTTACACAAAGGTTTTACGCTCTAACTGGCTTACAGCCATTTTTTTATACAATTAATTTTGTCCACCTACTTAATATACTGTAACACCCAAAACCAATCGTTACAAATTGCTTATTACAGATAAAATACATAACATAGATCAAGGATAAAAAAATGGAGCATCTAATCTCAAAGAACAAGATCATCGAAGAAATCAGTCTAATCCCAGATGAAAAACTCATAGAATTATATGATTTAATTCATACCTTTAGAATGGGGTTGAATCAACCAGAAAATAACATTAACGAAATCATGCAGTTTGCTGGTTGTTGGGAAGATATGTCTGAAAAAGACTTTACAGATTTTTGTGAAGAAATAGAACAACGTCGTCAAACTTCTTCATCACGGAGATTTGCTGATGAAACCCTGTTTAATTGATACAGATATTCTTTCCCTATTTTTTCGTAATCATCCCAAAGTAGTTGAATCTTGCAATTTGTATTTACAAGAATATGGAAAATTAAGCTTTAGTTTAATTACTTATTATGAAATATTAAGCGGTTTAAAACATAGAGATGCCCACCAGCAACTAAACAAATTTTTAGCCTTTTCTAATCGCAATAAGATAATCTCTTTAACAGAAGAATCGGTAATAATATCGGCTGAAACTTATGCTGATTTAAGGAAAAAAGGAACTCCTATTGATGATATTGATTTATTAATTGCCGGAGTTGCTATGGCTCATAATTTAGTATTGATTACCCATAATCAAAAGCATTTTAGCAAGATTGAAGGATTAAAATTGGAAGATTGGACAATTTGATTTGAAGAAGATTTTGGAGCGTGCGAACGCGTGCTGGCGAAGCCAGATCACTGCCGCCTATCTCAGCAGAATTGGTAAAATAGAAACTCAATAACTTTGACAAAAGCTATTCCCATGAGTATTCGCCAAACCACAATCGCCAAATTACAGCAATTACCAGAGTCGCTTTTACCAGAAGTTAGCAACTTTATCGACTTTGTCATGCACAAGCATCAATCTGGAACAGCTAATCAAAAAGAGCAAGACGATGTAGTAGCTAAAGCTTGGGAAAAATGGTTTGAAGGTGTCGATCGCTTGAAACTAACACCAGGAGAAATGAATGACAATACTAGACTCCAGAATACACTCTCTAACAAGACGTGCAGATAGCTTACCACAAGAAATAGACCAATGGCTTAGTTATGCCGATGAAGGGGAACAGTTTGAGAAAAACTCCTCACAACTTCAGGCACTGGACTTATTTATGGGTCAAATATCCCATCGACTTCAGCAAGATGTTTCCCAACTAACTCGTTTAGCCAATCTCACTCCTTTCCACACAGAAGATGTTTTAGCTCAGGCTGAGTTAGTCGAAAAGGGAATCTCCAAGGCACATTACATTTGGGCCTATTTTCGCGGTAAGCTAGAACAACGCTTCGTCCCTCAGTTTGCCCATGCTTTGTTGATAGCAGATCTTGTCTCCTATGATTGCTATCGAACGGTAATGAATAACGCCGATAGGTTGGGGATTAAACACAAACTTCTCCTGCGTGACTATCCCCTAACTTATTTTTTGGAAGATTGTCCTTCACCAGTAACTTGGCCTCGCACTGTTAAACTACGCAGGTTGGATCATCGGAAGTTACCTGTACCTATAATTGGATTACCTTGGGATCATACGGCTATTCCTTGGGAATTGTTATCGCTCCATCATGAAGTTTCCCACGATATTGATGCCGATCTCAATGAACCATCCCCAGAAATCGGTTTATGTTTAGAAGGTAAATTAAGAGAAAGAGGGATTCCACAAGGGAGAGTTAATGTGTGGCGAAAGTGGATGGGTGAAATATTTGCAGATTTCTTAGGCATACTTTTAGCAGGCCCTCCATTCGTCTCTTTTTTGGCTGGTTTCATGACTCGGAAGGTACGTACAGTCTGCTCTTTTGCTGCTAATACTGTTCATCCTACCCCCTATCTGCGGACATTATTGAATGGTGAATTTGTACGGCATATCTTAGGGGATAATACTGCTCAAAGTTACATTACCGAGCTGATGGCACAATGGGAAGAGGTATATGGAAAACCATCACCAGATATAGCTGCTTATCTTGAAGATTTTGAAACTGTTATTGAGACATTTCTATCTAGTCAGCTTCAAGCATTGAAAAATAGTAATGGAACACTACATACTATCAGTGAATTGATTGACTTTGGGGAAGAACAATGGCATAATCAATTGGCAGCAAGTGAGTGTTTCCTCTCGAACCAAGAGATTACTTTGAATATCCCCCTCCGTCACATCATCGGTGCTGCCTATATGGCCGTTGAAAAACAACCTTTGGATGATAGTTTTGCCAACAGGGTATTAGAGCAAATGAATAGAAGCATCGAATTGAAGGCACCGAAAGGACAGTTAGCACTGCGCACCGAACAATCCAAGCAACATTTGCAGGAGTTAGCTAATTCTTACTTTGACAACACCTTGCACCTACAGGGAGGCTTCGAGGATGAAACGATACGTTGACTTTGAACTGCAAATTTCGTCTGTGGATGGACAAATAGTGATTGATATTAATGGCAGGCCAAAAGCTATTAATCTACCTGAACCAATCAAAGTTCCCCTCAAAGATGAACTGGTTAATTGGAAAGAACTTGCTAGTAGTCTGGTGGAAAATCTGGCGGAACGGGGATACTCTTTATACAGCTCGGTTTTTGTACAGGAAGTAGAAAAACAATTTCAAGCGTATTTGAATCGCAGAGAAGAAGAAGTAGGAGTACGGCTGTGCATCTATACCCAATCTAACGATATAACTGAAGCGGTTTGGGAAATACTTTGTTCTCTTTCAAAAACCGCTTTCGAGTTTCTGGCACTTAACCCTAAAACTCCGGTTGTGCGTCGTACTAGAAATACGACAGAAATTAATTTGCGACCAATGCAAGCTCCTTTGAAGTTGTTGGTGGTATTGGCATCGCCACGATTTCAGAAAATAGATGCGGTCAAAGAAAAATCATCATTGCAAGAAGCTCTTCAGGAGGCAATTTCAGAGGGACAGATAGAAGTTGACTATTTGGGTTTTGATGATGCAACTGAAGCTAATTTTGACACCTTGCAAGAGTACCTGAGCCGACAAGAAACTCGGTATGATGTTGTTCATATCATTGCACATGGTTTATTAGAAGCAGGAGAAGAGGGAATAACTGCGCTGGTAAAGCCTGAAAACCTCAGACAGCAAACTGTTTCTGCTTCTAGTTTGGCTAACCTATTTCGCGAACGGAGAGTTATGTTAGTTATCTTGCAGTCCTGTCAAAGTGGTGCAGTTGATTCCTCGGTTTTGTCTTTTTCTAGTGTGGCACAGCAATTGGTTGCTTGCGGTGTTCCTGCGGTGTTAGCTATGCAGGAAAACATCGATCAAGATGTAGCGACTTATTTTCTCAAGAGATTATATAAACAATGGCTTGGTGCTGGCTGTCCCTTTGAGGATGCCTTAACACAAGCACGGCATGGTGTTTATCAGAATTTTGCAGACCGCATCGTTTCTTGGGCAATTCCGGTGCTTTATATCTCCCCTCTGGTTGATTTGTCCTTGAATAAGGAAGCTCACTGGGTTGAGTCTAATCAGTCACAGATGAAGAGGCAAGAGCGACAATTAGATGCTGCTTTACCGCAAAAAACCTGTTTAGGCAAAGAGACGGAATTGTTGATCCTCATTCGTGTCCCCACTCAGTCGGGGTTACGAGAACTTCTGAGCACACAACAACAAGATTATGATGCTAAACCAGAGGATGTCAGAACTTCATCCACATTTGAGGTATCGTTCCCTGTGGATGAGAAGACAGAGAAGGTTTTACCTACGAATGTGAAAATAGAGATTTTAACGAATGACTTTGATTTATCTAAAAAAGTAGATAAAGTTCAACTTCGTCCTCAAGGTGATAGTGTCTTGCTGATATACCCTATCACTCCTATAAGAGCAGGTACTGCTAGAATCTATGTCTTCATTTACGATAATCAAGAACAAGTCACCCTTGCTCAATTACGTCTCAAAAGCGAAGTTCAAGTTCCAATTAAAGAGACTTTGGAGACTGAATATCGAGTCATTTCGACTACGGATCAAAGGATAAACTTAAGCTATAGGGATGATGATATTAGGCGTTTAACCTTAGAATTAGAAGCTTATGAGGCAGAAGCTAAAGGGAATTATCGAACTGCGAAAATAAAATGGCAAGATCTCTATAAATTTAATCCGTATAACGCATTTATAGCACTAGATAGAATATCGTATAAATCTTCTCAAGCTGAAACTGAACCGTATTATTTACTACCGCAAAGAACCAAAATATTTAACTTTGAAACGGTTACTGTTAATAGAAAAGGAGAAATTGTTAAAAAAGAAGTATTAAATGCAATCTACTACAGTGAAGATTTAGGTGATGGCATCACTCTTGATATGGTTTATATCCCTGAAGGAACATTTATGATGGGTTCGCCAGAAGGGGAAGGATATGACCATGAAAAACCTCAACATCAAGTAACAGTAAAGCCGTTCTTTATGGGTAAGTTTCCGGTAACTCAGGCACAATGGAAAGCGATCGCATCTCGAACTGATTTGAAAGTAGAGATAGACTTAAACCCAGACCCTTCATATTTCAAAGAAGATCCCCCTCAACCTCCCTTTTTAAAGGGGGAGAAGGCTAAAACTCGATGGGATAGACCCGTAGAAGATGTTAACTGGTATCAAGCAGTGGAATTCTGTCAAAGACTTTCTAAGCTAACGGGAAGGGACTATAGACGACCTTCGGAAGCAGAATGGGAATATGCTTGTCGTGCTGGGACGACTACCCCATTCTACTTTGGAGAAACTATCACCTCTGATTTAGCTAATTATAGTGGGACTGCAACTTATGTTGACGAACCCAAAGGAGAATATCGACGAGGAAGCACTTCTGTTGTCGGTACATTTCCTCCTAATGCTTTTGGCTTATACGATATGCACGGGAATGTCTGGGAATTGTGTGAAGATAATTGGCATGATAATTACGACGGAGCACCTATTGATGGCAGTGCTTGGATTACGGAAAGAGATACAACTGCGGTAGTGCGGGGCGGTTCATGTGTCGGAACTCCTCAAGGCTGCCGCTCTGCTTCCCGCAATTACGACGAGCCATTGCCATTAGTCGCCTCCATCGACTATTATAACGGATTTCGGGTCGTGTGTGTTGTAGGGAGTACTTCTTAACCCTTTTTCCTTTTCCGCCGAAGGCGGATCGCTATATTTTTTTTATGTCAAAGTGCGATCGCCGCCCTCGTAGGGGTGGGAGCTTAAATTATAATGCTAATCAATCAATGCGGGGTCGAAAAAATCAACCTCAAGTGCTTGATTTTACTGAGATTGCGGCACAGGTGGTCGAGTAAATGTTTAGCAGAATTATGATTATTAGAATAGGTTTTGGTGGGCATTGCTATTCCTAAAGATTAAAAAAATATACCATTAGCTTTGGCAATGCCCACCCTACAAATTGCTACTTATTTTGACAAATTAACTGATTTTAATTTATCTCAAATGGAAACAAATGACCGTTTATATTACTAAAAACAATTTTATTAATAAGAATTAATCAAGAGTTTTGCTAGGTATAAAGCTCATGTTTTACAATAGTTAAAGGGAGTGATTCATCATGATGTTAAAAAAGATGTTATTTGAAGACTTAAAACAATTGCTATTTAAGTTAGAATTTAAGGCTATACCAACATTAGGTAATCACTATATTTTTGAGCATCCTGTTTCTAAAGCATTAGTGATTCTTCCTAAATATGAAGACAAGACTTATGTGAATAGGACTCATCTTGTTGCTGTCCACAGAATCTTAATCGAATATGGTTTAATTGATGATGTTAGATTTAATCTTATTTTGGATAAAGTACCAAGTTAAATATCTCGTGTTTTACCATTTGTGAATGCGATCGCCTCGTTCTATGATTGGAAATAACACCCAAAACCAAGAACTGATAACTGGTGAATAAATATATGCTACACTTAACCTGGACTTAAAGAGGAACGGCAGTGGCTTCTATCACCATTAACCTTTCAGACGAACAACTACAAAAGTTAGAGCAACTCGCAAAAGAAAGCGGTGTTACTGCTGAGGATTTATTACGCTCTAGCATTGAAGACTGGCTCAATTACCCTAAAAGCGATTTTGCTCAAGCATCCAGCTATGTGCTGCAAAAAAATGCTGAATTATACCGACGCTTGGCATGACACGCTACTTGAGTTTGGTTGAAGTCCTGAATCTGCATAGTCAGATTATTAAACAATCAGGTGGTTCCGTAGTTGTACGGGATTTGGCGGCATTAGAATCTGCTATTGCTCAACCTCGCATGACTTTTGGTGGAGAGGATTTATATCCAACACTTGTTGATAAAGCTGCTGCTCTGGGTTTCTCCATTGTGATGAATCATCCCTTTATAGATGGTAATAAGCGCACAGGTCATGCAGCAATGGAAACTTTCTTAGTCCTGAATGGAATCGAGATTAATGCTTCTGTTGATGAGCAAGAGCGAGTTATCCTCGCATTAGCATCTGGTGAATTGGGGCGCGAGGCATTTGTTCAGTGGATTAAGGAACATATCAAAACTATCTAACACCTGTAGACTGGATAAAACTTCGCCAATAATTAGTGCGATCGCCTCCCATCTCTTCTGACAACATTTTTCCTATACTTGGCAAACAGCGCACCGCGTTCCCGAAGGTAAGCGCGGATCTCTTCGAGATCGCCCAAAATAACCCAACTCCCCATCTAAATTCACCTCGATTGTGCTATCTTGTTAGACAAGTTCTGACATCATTCTTGTTATGTCTAACACTTCTATAGGAATCAGAATACCCAGCAATCTTCATAAACGCCTAGAAGAGTACATCACTAGGACTCACTCAACTAAAACTGAGGTAATAGTTAACGCCCTTGCTCAGTATTTAGGGGCAGCAGAGGAAGTGCCATTAACTCAGAGAGTGACTGCATTGGAAGCTCAGATGAGTGAGTTAAAGGTTCAACTTCAGAATCTGTCGCCAACAGGGGAGAGCCGAAGATGAATATTGAAGAGCGACAAGAGTTGTTAGAGGAAGCCATCGAATCTATCCGCTATGCGGGACAAGATTTGGGAAAGGGAATCCTAGAACCACCAGAGGAGACAAAGGCTCTCAAGCAACAGGCAATTAAGCTACTAGAGAGTCTTAGGCAGGAAAGGGTGAATTTTGCTCCCAAACCAGACGTTTATCGTCTTACTGATAAAGATTTAAAGGGCAAGCAGGAAAAACTTTCCCCTGAAATCAAAGCCAAAATGCGCAATCATCATTTTTATAAGATTGATATTCCCCTCACCCTCAAATCTGCTCGTAACTGGTCATTTACTGATTTAATCTGTGATGTAGTATTTTGTCCAAGTGAAAAAGAAACTGGACAAGTTAAGCAACTACCAACCATTCATGCCCTGTTTCCATCCGATGAATGGCAGGAAATCTTGAAGTTAGAAGATTCTCTTACTGTAGGATTAGATGAAAATTTAGCTTTTCGGGCGGAAGTAGAAGAACTAGAAGGCAAGTGGAAAAATTTAAGCAGTGAAGCTCAGGCGAAATTGGCAGCCAAACTTGGTGGAAGTTTTCAATTAGCATTTGGACCATTTTCTTATCGTATGCGTCAAGCCAAAATCAAAAGTCGTGGTTTAGGTGATGTTCAAGGTTCGTGGGAATTAAATGGCACTGAATATGTAGATGAACAGGATGTGAAATTAGGGATTATCTTGACAGTTCCTAAATCAAGAAAACAGTCTGTAAATGCGATCGCCGCTTTAGAAGCAAGACATAGCTTTAAGATTTGGACTGGAGATTTACTTCCTTTTCATGAATATTTGACAGGGACAGTTGAGACTTTACTAAAAGGTGGAGTTCCAGTTACAACTACCCAAACTTGGGAAAATATTTCTGACTTGGCTTGATTATACGGAGGAGAATTGACCAGTGACTAAATTTATTGACTACACTCTAACAGTAAGAAATAATGGGGAAATAGTTCTTGATTTGGATGGTCAAGAATGCCAACGGAATCAATTTGATGAAAGCCAATTAATACATATTAATGAATGTCTGGAATTAATCAAAGAGAAGAAATATAATAAACGTAAGAATTTTACTTATTTTGGCAATTTACTCTACAAAACCTTAATTAAACCTGTTGAAAGTAGATTTACTGTCTCTTGGAAAGAGGATGTTGTTAACGCAAAAGAAGAAGTATATCTACGTCTAAAAATTGTCTTTGAGGAATTTGATAGTCCAACTGATTTAGTTTCCCAAATTATCAATTTACCTTGGGAATTTCTCTGTTATGGCGATGATAATGATAGATTTTTAGGAACTGATAGTCGCGTAGCGATTTCCTATCACCATCAAAATTGGTTAAATAATCCTCTTGATGACTCCCCCATTGAAGAAGAAACATTGCGAGTTTTATTGGTTCATGCTCATCCCGAGCAGCTACCTGTAGGATTTGAAAAACAAATATCTAAAAAAATAGTCAAGTTAACAGAAAAAGTTGAATTAATTAACTTAGAAAACCCAACCAGAGAAGAGTTAAAAGATGCAATCAAACAGAAACCTCATGTTTTACATTTTTTAGGACATGGTCAACCAAGTGAACTAGCTCTGCGTAATGATGAAACTGGAGAAGCTTTATGGTTTCCCGATCGCTCTCTATCCGATCTAATTTGTAGCAGTAGGATTAAATTAGTGGTGCTACAAGCTTGTGAAAGTGCTGCATCGCCAGCAGAATTTTCTTTTTCTGGTACTGCGGCTCAAGTTGTTAAAAGTCATATTCCCGCCGTTGTTGCTTTTCGTTATCCCATTGAACAACCTTTAGCCTGGAAATTTATCAAAACTTTCTATACTCATGTCTCTGAAGGGAAACCTTTGGATATTGCAGTACAAGCAGGGCGTGAAGCTTTAGCTAACAATGGGCATTCAAGTCGTGACTTTGGCTCCCCCGTGCTGTGGATGCGTTACCGTAAGGGAATATTAGTTACCAGTCAAAACTCAGCCTTTTGGGAAAGTCAGCAGCCAACCGTCAACTCTCCTCTCATTAGTTATAAAAATTGGCGATTAGAACAAAATAAACATTTTTCAAATGCTTTGAAATCAGAAGAAAAATCCCGTTGTCTTTTTCACCAATCCATCAATGTTGAAGATGAAAATGTCAAATTTATTGAACGTCGGACGTTAACAAAAGAATTAGATATTTGGTATTCAAACTGGGGAAAAGAAAAAAAAATATTTACCGTTTTAGGAGAAGAAGGAGATGGAAAAACCTGGGGTGTAGCTCGTTGGTTAGGACAGAAAATTCAACAATATGATACCTTTCCAGCTATTGTTTTCTTATCCTCAATTCAGGCTAATATAAATGACCCATTAAATTTGCTTTCTGAAGTTATTGCTCGTAGTAATTTTAACGTTTTGACTAAAGAAGAAATCAAGTCTAGTGTTGAGCGTTGGCTTGACAAACCAAATGGAGATACTCCCATATTATTGTTAGTTTTAGATGGAATTAACGAACGTCATAATTTTCAATGGTGGGGGCAATTGCTAGATGTTCTAGTCAGCTCTCCTTGGCAGAATAATGTGGCTATACTAACTACTTGTCGTAAGGGATATTGGAGTCTACACTATAGATCACTTCATTTTTCAAAGACCAATGCTTATGAACTGCCCCCCTACAGTGAAAATGAACTACAAGAAGCTTTGCAGCGTAATGGCTTAAACCGATCTGAAATTTCAGATAATTTATTTCCACTTATTTGCAAACCTCGCTACTTTGACTTGGTAACTAAATATAGGAAAAGAATCGCAGATAGTGGTGATATTACAGTTGCACGACTTATTTATGAAGATTGGAGGGATAGGCTTCAGAGAAAGAGAAGCATAAACTTGGATGATAATGATTTTCAGGGTCTAATTAAAAACTTAGCAGGCAAAACTCTTGAAAAACAGAGTAGAAGGCTTGAAAAAATAGAAATTGAAGAAAATATCCCATTTATTGCTGAGAAACAGGAAATTTTTGAAGAGCTTAGAACTGGTGGTATTCTGATCAAGAAGGGCACTAAGAACAAAGTCAAGGAAGAGTTTTTAGCCTATGGATTTGGCTTGTTGCTAGTAGAAGAACTGGATGAAGCATCAGAGCAAGGAGAAAACAATCTCGAAGAAGAGATATCCCAATGGTTAGAACCCCATGCAGAAATGGATATTAAAGGGGAGATTTGTCACTATGCCAGTTTAATTGCCCTTGAAGACATTGAAATTTCTCATAATGTTAAGGTTGCTTTATTGTTGGCATGGGTAAACAGTCACAATCCTGGAGAGAATATAGATAATAAGGTAATCGCTTATCTCTATCTTGCTCCTGATGCCTACACCGAATTAGCAGAGAAAGTTTGGTCAGAGACACGAGACAATCCTTGGGCGCAAGAATTACTGATGTATGCTTTTCTTCATCGGCAAAAAAATGAAAATATCTTAAATAAACTTGCTCCTAAACTAGAGGAGTGGTTGGGATTAGTTCATCTTGATGGATTCTCAATTCAGCGTCCTCCTGATCCAAATCTAGAAAAACTTCGGCAAAAAATACGCGCTCGCGCTGGTCAACAATTTTATGGATTCTCAATTCAGCCTTGTCCTGATCCAAATCTAGAAAAACTTCGGCAAAAAATATGCGCTCGCGCTGGTCAAGCTGGTCAACAATTGCAACCAGGAGAATTTGAGTTTCATGGATATCGTTTAAAGGCTATTACTGATGATGGACTAATGCGTCTAGGAAGAGTCGCCTTGGGATTAATTTCCTATCTACCGAGAAAACAATTCATTAGGGCGATCGCCATAGGATGTCTAGCAGAGGCAATCATGGATTATCCTGATAAATACAATCTATTTCAGTTAATACTTAGCACTGCTGCTGACTCAGTATGGGATGAGATAAAATCGGAGGCTGAAAAGCTTATAGCATCAGATACTTTAGTAACCAAGCAAGCTGCATATCGACTTTTATCCTGGGAAGGAAGTCAGCAAGCCTATGAACTACAACAAACTTTACCAAAAGATTTGTTTCCCTTCTTAATTTTGAAGGAGCATCATCAGCAAGATCTTTGTACTTCGTCTATTCAATGGAGTCAGGATGAGTGCGAAATCTGTCTGCAAAGATCTGATTTATCGGTTCATTTGATAGCTGAACAGCTCAAACCTTTGTGTATTAATCCAGACTTAAAAGTCCCTGACAATCTTGGTACGCGCCTTGAATCATTAGTAAAAGAAATTAATACTAATTCTCTTTGGTCTAATGTTGGGCAAAATTCAGAGGATATTAAGTTTGAAAAATACGAACCTGCCCTCTGTGCCTATGCGCCCAATGCCATAGCAGATTTAGTTCGAGCTACCATCCAAAATAGTACCTCTCGTTCCGGTACTAGTTTGCGACAACTAAGTTTTCATATTTGGGAGCATTATCCTATTCTCAACAAAACAGAAAAAAAGGCTATTTACCAAGCTTGGCAAAAATTTAATAGGAGATACAATTCTGAAGAAGAGCTAGAAAAAATTGCTGAATCTCATTTATTTAGAGTAGTGCTAGAACAACTAGAGCCAGAAGAGCAGTTAACTGATCTTTTACAACGTCCTGAAACGGCATTAGACTTATTATCTTTTGAGCATAGTTTTAAACCTATTATCAACTCAGAAGAAGCTTTATCACAACTAGATCAGGTTAACAATAAAGAATCTCTAGAACGAATACTTTGGTTTCTTGGTACTCATAGAAAAAATTTAGATCAGTATGAGATTTGCCAACATATTTATCCAATATTAGATAGTAGTGAAAACAGCTCTACTCGATCTCTAGTTCTTAAAATTCTCTATGAATCTAGTGACGAAATAATAATCAACAAATTTATTGATAGTTCTTGGCAATGGAACTGTGAACATTACGATTCAGAAAATCACTGGGGAAGTCTTTTACTTTGCAAGTATGGACAAAACCTATCTTATGAAAGTCTCAAAAACCGCATTCATCTAAGTTATCTGGGGTTTGCTATTCCCTATCGTGATCTGAACCTAAAAGAAGTTCAACAATATGCAGAAGACTTAGATCTCATCTTGAGTGATATAGAGCAGAATCTTCCAGAATTACCAACAGATTTTCCTTTTATTGAAGTTCGCATTAGGGAAGATGATGACCTTAGCAATCTTACTCCAATTCAGTTATCTGATTTATACCTTAAACATTCTCAAGCTTTTGTCTCCCAAAATTCTATTTGGGGAGGATTAAATAAAAATAAGTCTCAAGAACAGTTAACAGTAAATGATGACAAAGATAATATAACAAAACAACGAAGCAAAATTGTTAAAGAAACTCTACAAGAACAATTAACAGCAGGAAATTATTATTTTTGCCGTCCAATCCCTAAAGATGTACTTGAAAAAGTTATTACTCAACGTCCTGATTTAGTAGATAAATGGTTAAAATCGATTCTATCAGAACAAGATAATATAGCAAGAAAACTTATTAATCTTGCTACTACCTTCTCTGAAATTCTCTGTTACGTCTTACTAAGGCAAAATCACCCTCAAGCTATCGAACTGTATCGATATCTTGATCAAGCTGAGAAAAAAGTTATTATTTTAGATTACGATACAAATATCCGTTTTCTGGACTATGCTCTCTTTCAAATAGAACCTAACGAATCCATCAAAAAGGAATGGAAAGAAAGACTTGAAAAAAGTCAATCAGATTTAGAATTGATGGAATTGGCGATCGCTGCCCAGAATGGTAAGGGAGAAAATTGGCTACAATCTTACGCAGAACAAAGGCTACAATCATCTGCTCCCTTAGATTTTTCCTATGCTGTAACCATATTAGGATTTTTAGAGAATAACTGGGCTTTTGATCGTCTTAGTGAGGTGGCTCAAAAGCAGCCAGATACTTGGAGAAAGCAACGGGTAAATCTATCACTTGAACGTTGGCAGAAAAACTCGTGGGCAAAACACTGGTTTACAAATTTTATTAGTGAAACTGAGCGAGTCACGGCATGGAGATGCTTTAGGCTATTTTTACAATGTGTTGATAGACGATTTTGGTTATGGCAAAAGGATGTTCTTAATGAAACTTCATCTCCAATAACTTATCTGAGTTTTCTTGAAGACAATAAGGAGACGATAAGAAACTCGATTAGGAAAAACGAAAAGCAACTGGAGAAGCATTTTCTAGGTCATAAAATACCAGTACCGCAACATCAGGTGTGGCCTTGGATTAAGTTTTCAGATATCTAATTCTCAGTTGTGATTATTAGTGCGATCGCCATTTTTCCAACCGTTTGATGCGACGGCAGAAGAATACTAAAGTCAAAAACAAAAAGGAGAGAAATAATCAGCTTTTAATTGGGTTGAAAAAATCGAAGAATCAAAAATGAATATTATTCAAACCCAAACTTTACCCATAAACACAAAAAACAATCAATCCTTCGACAAGCTCAGGAACACAATCTTAGACGAATACGCCAACCTCCGATGGCAGAAAGCAGTAATTGAGTCCAAGTTAAAGGAAATTGAACCCATAGCAGTGGAAGAAGCCCTCAATATTATTGGTAACGGTAAAGCTACCAATGGCAAGCAGAAAGTCTACAAGGGTGATAACTGCGACATTACTCTTCAATTCCGCACCACCAAGGTTAAAGATAGCGAGTATCAGGACTTGGAGCATTTGGCAGAGATGATTGAGATTGAATCGGAAAAAGCTTGTTATGAGAATAAGAAAGCGATCGCCTCTCTCAAACAACAGATTGCCGTCTTGGAAGCGGAATTGGAGGAATTGATGAACACCCCAGAAGGTTTAGAGTACCGTGCGGAATATGAGGAATTGAGAATGCAACTGAGTACCAAAAAGCCCATTTTAGCAGTCAAACTGAAGTAGTGATTATTGATTTGGGGATGTTACGAGGTTTCTGGCTCATGCAAGAGATTCTAAATAAGGACGAATCACGGTTTTAACGCTACACATCTACCATCCCACATTTTGCACTTACAAATGTAAAGCGATCGCTATTACTCGTCTATAAATTACAAATTATCAAATTCATTGACCGTTAATCCTGCTTGTTTCAGAATACTACTTAAAGTTCCGATGGTTATCTCTTTATGATTAGGTACTATGGTGGTAAATCTTCCTTCTGGA
>JAAUYA010006336.1_pt1 | contig 15734 bp, 15 predicted proteins | sample 7278161 | NCBI WGS metagenome assembly JAAUYA01 (sample SAMN14350120, study PRJNA611818) | marine sediment metagenome | isolation source: surface marine sediment (3m) | place: French Polynesia: Moorea | collected 2018-08
GTTCTTCTTGGCGTTCCTCCAACCATGACCACACTTGCTCCTCATTCAGTTCTACTACCTGCTCTAACACTTTAACGGCAGCTAGCCAAAGCTCGATTACCGGCAGGGGCAAGAGCGTATCTGCTGACTGATGGCGGACTCCATCGGCGATCGCTCTACTTAATTCGGCGATCGCCTTGAGCTCAATCATTTGCGCAATATTGTTGATGGTATTGGCAGCTTCAGTTAAGGTTTTTAACTCACATGGACTAGCTGGTTGAGTTGTCAGTAGCGCAAGATTAGTTTTGAGGAGCACCACCTGAGCGATCGCCTCGGTACAAAAAACATCAAACATTGAGTAATTGCCATCTTGAAGCTGATTACTCATCTGTGAAAACTCCTTACTTTTTCTAGGAAACCCTCTTGATCTTGTTGAAGCGAAGCAATCAACGCTTCAACAAAGTGATAACTGAATAAATTAAGTTCCCATGGTCCAAGAATTGATGTATTCTACTTGCTCAGGAGTAAGACTATCCACACCTATACCCATAGCCTGTAACTTGAGACGGGCAATTTCTTGGTCAATCTTCATCGGAATAGAGTGAATTCCAGCTTCTAATTTGCCTTTATTCTTAACTAAATATTCACAGGCTAAAGCTTGGTTAGCGAAACTCATATCCATTACTGCACTGGGATGTCCTTCCGCTGCAGCTAGGTTAACTAAGCGTCCTTCTCCTAAGACTACTATAGACTTACCACTGGATAGTCTATATTCTTGGGTAAAGTTGCGAACTTCTTTCACTTCAGTTGCCATTGCTCCTAGAGATTCGAGATCAATCTCGATATCGAAGTGACCGGAATTGCATACCATTGCCCCATCTTTCATCACTTCAAAATGCTCTTTACGGATCACGTGCTTATTACCGGTTACCGTAACAAATACATCTCCTATAGCTGCCGCTTCTGCCATCGGCATTACCCGGAAACCGTCCATTGCTGCTTCAATGGCTCTAACGGGATTAATTTCGGTGACAATTATATTGGCACCTAAACCCCGACCTCTCATGGCTACGCCCTTACCGCACCAACCATAACCAGCAACTACTAAAGTTTTCCCGGCAAGCAATACGTTGGTAGCACGAATGATACCATCTAAAGTAGATTGACCGGTACCGTAGCGGTTGTCAAAAAAGTGCTTAGTTTCAGCATCATTGACATTCATGGCAGGGAAGGTAAGTACTGCATCTTTAAACATGGCTTGGAGACGGATAATCCCAGTAGTAGTTTCTTCGGTAGAGCCGATGATATCACTAATTTGGTTTTGACGTTCTTTAATTAAAGTTGCAGTTACATCTCCCCCATCATCGATCACAATATTAGGTTTGTGATCTAAGGCAATTTGTACATGACGGTGGTAGGTAGCGTTATCTTCACCTTTGATAGCAAAAACAGGAATACCATAGTCAGCTACTAGACAAGCAGCCACATCATCTTGAGTAGAAAGAGGATTGCTAGCAATGAGCAGAGAATCTGCACCACCAGCTTGAAGAGCGATCGCTAAATTAGCTGTTTCAGTAGTAACGTGGCAGCAAGCAATTAAACGAATACCAGCTAAAGGTTTTTCTTGAGCAAAACGTTCTTTAATTTGTTTTAACACTGGCATCTCCCGTCCTGCCCAATCAATACGTTGATGACCGACAGAGGCGAGATTGATATCTTTGATCTCGTAATTTAGTTTAGGAGCAGTTGCAACCATATAATCTTTACGCGCAATAAAAGTTAACACAAGAGATCATAACACATCCTCAATTGGGGTGAAAATTGCTACAAAAACAATTATTCGCCAAAATAAGCAGGATAAACAAAAGCAAAAGCTGTAGAATTTGGGATTGCAGTGCCATCAGTTGCTTCAACTATGACTGTGTTTAATGTGCTGTGCCAAGTTGCTCTAATTTCTCTGCCATTAAACTCAATGATTTTTTCACCTATTTGTTTGATTTCTGCGTGAACAAATTGATAACTTTCACCAGAAAAAAGGTTATGAGGATTATGTCGATCTGCTTGCCAAATGTAACTGACAATTGCTTTAGGATGGAGGGTTAATTGTTCTTGATTGCGAACGGGAAAAATAATCTGATTATTAGTATAATAACTACCATAAGGATAGCGTTGATAATCGCGATTATATCCAGTTTTAGTGGAGAGAATTTGACTATCAGGATACTCTTTTAACCAAGCACCAAGAGTAGTTTTTACCGCTGGAATTCTCTCTAAATTGTGGTTGACTTTTGCTCCTACTATTCCCATACCCCAAGGTTGAGAGTAAAGAGTATCATCACGGCGATCGTACATAACTAAACAGCTTTGATAAAGTTTTCCTGAAACTCCAAAAGTCCGATCGCCTCTTTTAAAGACTACAATCGTATCACAAAGAGGACAATAGGAAACAGTAATATTTAAATTGGCGATCGTATCATTGACAATTTCATGCCAATTCATGATGCCAAAGGGGTATACTTTTGCTTCTCCGTTGACTACTACACCAATAACTAATTCATCGCTAGAAAAAGGTGTATTAGCTACAGAATTAAATTGAGGATTATCGATACTAGGAATACCATCTTTAGGGGGACCACCATTGAGAAGTTGGTTTAAATCGATGCGACTATTGTTTTCTGGTTGAAGATTTTTTTGGCGAATATCTTCGAACTCTTGCTCTTGATTATGAAGATAACTGGTTAGATGAAAGTACTTGAGTTTAAAATTATCCCAACCGCCTGCTTGCACAACTAAAGCAGTTAAACAAATTCCTAAGATTGAGGTACTAATAAAAATAATTTTGGTTAACTTGTTCATGCCCATCTTCTTCATCCATGGTAATTACTTTTATAAAACCAATCAATTAAATTGATTTTAATAAGAGATGAAAAAATGATGAGAAATTTATATATTTATCGATTAAGGATAAAGAGAGAGTATTTATTACTTTTTTGAGACAGAGATAATATAGGGTATCTCTACTTACGAATGTTGCCAATTCTAGGAAGTGACACTGGCTTTTCCTTTGACCCATAAGCTTGGAGATTGGTGATTGAAGCTATACAAGCCCTTGCTTTTAAGCAGGAGTCAATTTTTTAATCTACAATCTATAATCTACAATTAATCTGAAATCTACAATCTACAATCTACAATCTACAATCTACAATCTACAATCCCTTGACCGTAGTTAGTTTTAAATTACTCCATTCCATCATGCCACCAGTAATGTTATAAACTGTGGCAAAACCTTCTTTGGTTAATTGTTTGGCAGCAATAGGACTGCGATGGGCACTCAAACAAATCAGGGCTATGGGTTTATTTTTGTCTAAGTTGCGAAACCACTCCGGTAAAACCCAATTACGCAACCAAGATACTCCTCCCATCAGAATTCGCGGTAGGCTAAGATTAATCGCCTTGGGAGCATGACCAGTAATATACTCTAATTGAGAACGCACATCAATCAATAGAGGTTGGGGAGATAAATTGAGAAATTCTTGGGGAGAAATATCAATTACAGATGTTTTCATGATCTTAACTGTTGATGCTTTAATGGTTATTCTGTTGGTGGGCAGAGCAACTGCCTACTATTAATCATTGATTAAACCCATAACATCCCGAATCCTTTGGGTTTTCAACGTTTCTTCAAATCATCCTATAACTAATTAGTTATTTTGTCAAGCAATTTTAAATAAAATTGGTATTATTTTAGTTTCATCCATGGTAGTTGATTTTGTTTTTCGCTATGAGTCTAGCTGAGAGAAGTCTGATCTTGGTATTGTTTTCACTTCCTAAAGCATCTATAATTATTGATAGATCTTCTTAATTGGTGACCCTAATGACATTATCAGAATTAGAATCAGGAAAATTGGCTGTAGTCAATGACATACAGCTAAAACAGCAGAATCAGGAGTTAGGCAAAAGGCTCATAGCAATGGGAATTATTCCTGATAAACCCATTCAAGTTTTACGTAAAGCTTGGTTTGGTGGTCCATTACACATTCGCGTGGGTTCTACTACTGAAATTGCGATTCGCCGTCAAGAAGCTGAAATGGTTCGAGTTCGTTATGTAGATTCTCTTCAATAAGTTTAAACATAGGATTAAATTCAATCACAAAAAATAGATGTAAATAAATTCATGAGTTGCCACGGTGGTAAAACAATAGTTTCAAAACGCGATCTGGTTAAACGAATTGTATTGGTGGGAATGCCTAACACGGGAAAGTCAACCTTTTTTAATCGCATCACTGGATCTGCTGCTGCTGTTGGTAATTGGCCTGGGATGACGGTAAGTTTTCTTCAGGGTCAAATTAACATCGACGGTAAACTGACAGAATTAGTCGATTTACCGGGAATTTACGACCTTAACGGCTTTTCTGATGATGAGAAAGTTGTGCGGGATTTTTTAGAAAAATTTCCCCTCGATCTAGTTATTGTCGTGCTTAATGCTTCTCAAATCGATCGCCAAATTTGTTTACCCTTACAAATCAAAGCTCTAGGTTTACCCGCAGTGGTCATGCTCAACATGGCAGATGAAGCGGAACAGTATGGGGTACAAATTAATACTGATGAGTTATCGAAAAGGTTGGGCATGCCTGCCGTACTCATCAGTGCCAAGTACGGCAGAGGATACAGTCGTGCTTATCGAGAGATTTCCCACGTGCTAGAGGGACAACAGCAATCTTACCGAATCGGCCATCTTCAAGACTGTTTAGCTAATTGTGGCGATATTACTCCCCAGGAAATGCGATCGGTTTTAGCAGGAGTAGTAAGCATGCCTCGGAAGGTGGCGACACACTTAACTACTAGGCTCGATCGCATCCTGTTAGATCCAGTTTTGGGATTGCCTTTGTTTTTTTTGGGAATGTTTTTAGTCTTCTCCATAATTTGGAACGTTGGTTTACCCGCTCAAGGGTTGATGGGAGAACTGACCAATTGGTTGCAACAGATGCTCATTGAACCGATCCTGAAGCCTTTTCCTGAAATTGTGCAAAATTTCTTGATTGATGGTATTTGGAATGGTTTGGCTACGGTTGCGGGGTTTGTGCCTTTAATCGTTTTATTTTTTATCTTGATGGCGGTTTTAGAAGACAGTGGCTATCTTTCTCGTTCTGCCTATTTAATGGATGCGGTGATGGAGCGATTTGGTTTAGATGGCCGCAGTTTTGTGATGCAAATGATGGGATTTGGCTGTAATGTTCCTGCTTTAATGGGAACTAGGGTGATGCGTTCTCAGGCGCTAAGATTACTGACTATGCTAATTATCCCCTTTTCCTTGTGTTCTGCTCGCCTCCAAGTCTTTGTCTTTATTATTGCTGCGGTCTTTTCGGGCGGAAATGGGGCAATGGTCTTATTTTCCCTCTATTTACTTAGTTTTGTGGCGGCGATCGCTACTGCTGCTTTATTCCAAGGAGTGTTTAAAAATGACGAACCCTTTGTCTTAGAACTACCTCCCTATCGCTTCCCCACCTGGAAACAGGTGATTGTCCGAGGTTGGGGAGAAGTCAAGCATTTTTTAACTAGGGCATCTGGATTTATTACCTTTGGTTGTATTGCCGTCTGGACTGTCACTAATCTACCGCCAGGGGCAACGGGATTAGATACCATTGGCGGTCAAATGGGTAAATTCCTCGCCCCCATCATGTCTCCGGTGGGTATCGATCCTTATCTAACCTTGGCCTTAATTTTTGGCTTTGTGGCGAAGGAAGTGGTAGTAGGTTCGCTGGCAGTTATTTATGGCTTAAATGCGATCGCCGTGAGCGGTCATATTGCCGAGACTGTTAGTTTTATTCAGGGATATAGTTTCTGTATCTTTTGTTTACTCTACACTCCCTGTTTGACTACAGTAGCAACCCTTTGGAATGAGTCCAAATCTTGGAAATTTACCTTATTTTCTCTGGGTTTTTCTTTAGTTTTGGCGTGGGTAGCAAGTTTTTGTTTTTACCAGACAGCTTTATTGTTAGGGTTTCAATAGTTAATTTGACATTTGTAATGGACTTGGTTGACAACCCAGATATTGAAACCGTTTGGGTGGACGAGCAACTACACCGAAAAGCGATGCAGCTTTTGGTTGAGCGACAAGACAAGACCTACTCGTTGTGTGATGCGGTTAGCTTTGTTCTAATGCGACAGCGTAGCATGACAGATGCCTTGACAACCGATCGCCATTTTGAGCAGGAAGGTTTTGTCAGGCTGTTGAAATAAGGCATCTTGGGCGATCGCAACGCCGATCGAGGCTGGGTAAGACTGCGATCGCTGAAAGCTTGTTTAAAGCGATCGCGAGATAAGTAAATTTTGATTGGTTTTTGCTAAGAAGGGGCAATAGAGGAAATAATTCTTGATATTATCCCAAATAAGATTTTTAGGGATTGTTGCTGATTTCTACAATCGCTTCTCCTTGCAGCAATCTTTCCAAGGCATCAGGCAAAGTAGCGGTGAGTAGTAGTCGCAAGTTACGGTTCGTGACATTTCCACAGGTGATCCACAAAATTTGAGGGGGTGTTCCTAATCGGCATACCAAGTCAATGAAGTCACTGTCTTTAGTCATAATCACAGCATTTGCGGTTCGTGCTGCCTCAAAAATCTCGATATCTTGAGCATCTCGTAGTTCAATTAGTTCAATATCTCGCAATGCAGTAGCTTTTAAATCGAAATTATTCGTCAACCAGCTTGCTAGAGTTGGTGGTAGTTGAGCGTCTATCCAGATAATCATGCAGTCAGTCTAGGAAAATCGGTACGTCGTGCTGCAAAAAGTAAGCAGGCTTGAATATCTGCAAGTTCTAAATCGGGAAAATCCTCCAAAATTTCAGTAGTGCTGACATTTTCAGCCAGCATTTCGAGGATGTCGGTGACGCGAATCCGCATCCCTCGAATACAGGGACGACCACCACACTGACCAGGGGTTTGGGTAATTCGAGATAGCAAGCTACTCATTGGGTTTATAAAGGATTTGCTCTTCAGATTGTATCATAAACGTTCAATTCTGACGCTTATGAGAAGTCTGTTTTATGGCGATCGCAGTGGGCGGTCATATTGCCGAGACTGTCAGTTTTATTAAGGGATATAGTTTTTGTATCTTTTGTTTACTCTACACTCCCTGTTTGACTACAGTAGCAACCCTTTGGAATGAGTCAAAATCTTGAAAATTCACCTTGTTTTCTTTGGTTTTTTCTTTAGTTTTGGCGTGGGTAGCAAGTTTTTGTTTTTATCAAACAGCTTTATTATTGGGGTTTCAATAGTTAGGTTGAGAAAGTGCGATTACTTTAGGCGCGCTTTAAGCGATCGCGAAACAAGTAAAATGTTATTGCCTTTGTGCAACAGCTTAAGGGTATTCTCTGCAATGTATAATTTTACGAAGCTTTAGGCAATATTCAGAAATTTTCTGGATATAATGGATATAACTTTTTCCCGTTTTTCAACTCAATATGTTTGAGTCAAATTGTCTGGCGCACTCGATTAAGTAGAGGAGATTCTGAAAGGGAATATTAAGGAATAGAATTTATCATAAAAATAATTATAAGTTAGACTTTCCAATAAAGTAAGGATGTTAAAGCTGGAGCAGGAATTACATGTTTTTATTCATACTATCAGGGCAAGAGCTAGAGCCACATCGTAAGCTCATCACTCAATACAGAGATTCTCTGAAGCAATTACTAGCAGATACTAGAGAACTCAATAGACTGAATTGGCTTTGGAAAATTAGAGAGTATGAAAATACTCTGATTCAGGTTAAATCTAAGTTTGAAGAATGGGAAGATATACTAAGTCATCAAAATGGTTTATACAGACTTAAAATTAAGCAGAGCCTCGAAAATGATCTAAAAGAGATTGAGAGTTTATATAAACAGCTTGATGATGCTTTGAATGAAAAAGGATGGCTGAAGAAAAAATTTACTATTTTCGGAATAGAAGAGGTAATTAAAGGGAAAGCATATGAATTGGGAAAATCTCAGGAGCTTCAAGATAGAAATTTTCGGTTGGAAAGTATAAAAGCCTATGCAGCGCTAGCTGTTTTTTTCACGCTTATCATTAACTTGAACGAAACTAAGCAACAATTAGCAAATACACAAAAACAACTGAGTTTAGTCAGGGAGAAGATGCTTACTGATAGATTCTCAAAAGCCATAGATCATCTTGGAAGTGACAAGAAAAATGCTAATACGGGAGGGATTTATGCTTTGGAAAAAATAGCAGAAACTGACCGAGATACATATCACTGGACAACCATGGAGGTGTTGACCGCCTACGTTCGGCAAAAGCATCAATTACCGCTAGAATATATTAGAAAAAGAGACCCAAAGCCAAAGGATGTTCATCCAAAGTCGCTTGAAAAGTGGAGGAATCTAAAGAAATATATAGATGAGGAGATAAATAAGGATAAAGATAATGAGGGGTCAAAACTTCCTAGGATGACGATTGATGTTCGAGCTGCACTTGCAGTCATTGGACGACAAAGCCACAAGGATAAAGACAAAGACCCTCCTGAAAAAAATCTTGATTTAACTAATACTAATCTGAGAGGAGTTATCTTTGGACGACAAAGCCACAAGGATAAAGACAAAGACCCTCCTGAAAAAAATCTTGATTTAACTAATACTAATCTGAGAGGAGTTATCTTCGGAAAGACAGATTCACTTGAGAAGGCTGACTTCGGAGGATCATATCTAGGAGAAAATATTACCACCTTCGAAGGAGCTAACCTCAGAGGAGCTAACTTTGGGAATGCCTACCTTGCTGGAGCCAATTTAACAGGTGCCGATCTTGAGGGAGCCGATTTCTGTGGTCCTTATATAGATGGAGCTTTTCTGGAAAAGGCCATTCTCATTGGGGCTAAGCTAAATAGAGCTAACCTTTGCGGAGCCATTCTCATAAAAGCCAATCTCTCTGATGCCAATCTCTCTGATGCCAATCTCTCTGATGCCAATCTCTCTGATGCCAATCTCTCTGATGCCAATCTCTCTGATGCTGATCTCTCTGGTGCTAATCTCGAAAAAGCTAACTTTGAAGGGGTAAAAGGTCTTACTCTTACGCAAATTAAGTCTGCTTGTTTCTGGGATAAGGCAGTTTACGATCGGAGCTTTAAGCAAAAACTAGGTAGAGATAAACCGAACCCCAATGATCCTAATTGCGATAAATGGAATAAGACAAAGCCATAATTTTCACTCCAAACACCGGTATGCATTCATTAAGGACCTTCTCCCTATTGGCAATTACAGCTCTAGCCGCTCTGTGTAAGATTTCTAGCCCTATACCGAAAGCAGTTTTACAAAGCTTCTCTAAGCCTTTCAAAATGAGTCGGGCTCCGGGCAAACCCATTGAATTTGTGGGCAACATGCGCCCCAATGCAGGTGAAGCGAATCGTCGAGATGTGGGGGATAGCAAGGGTCTACCAGTTACGGTTCAGGTTTATCAAGCTGGGGTAACACCTGGTAATGGTCAGGGGGCTGGCATTCAGTGTTTTCTGCACTGGGGTCGAGTGGGTCAAAGCTGGCAAGACCAAGCTATGGGCTATGTCGGGGACAAAGACGGGCTGTTTCCGGGCGATCGCGCTAACGATGAATACGGGTCAACCTTGGCAACAGCTAAACTCACTCCAGGAACCTATGGTTTCACGACCTACTGTTCTGAAGTGGGTCAGACAACAAAAATCTGGCGACGTGATGGTCATGGTTCCTCAGGTTTGCTCACAATAGTGCCTGATATTCAAAAAGATCTAGTCGCACCCTCTCCTGAGGGTGGAGTATTTGTTCACCTCTTTGAGTGGAAATGGACTGATATTGAAAAGGAATGCTTATTTCTGAAAGAGAAGGGATTCACAGCAGTACAGGTATCTCCTCCTGCAGAACATATTATTCCTGTAGCGGATATGGGAAGTCCAGGTAATGATTATCCATGGTGGGTGCGCTACCAGCCTGTAACTCATGATGTCAATGAGTTGACTAGCCGAAGTGGCTCTCGAAGAGAGTTTATTCATATGGTCAAATCTTGTAAAAATCAAGGCATTGATATTTATGTTGATGCCGTGATTAATCACACGACTGGTGTGGGCAGAGGTGCTGGAACTTCTGGCTCTTCGTATACTGAATACAACTATCCTCAATACAAACCGGCTGATTTTCACCAGTGTGGTACTGATGATCCTAATCTTACTCCGCACGATATTGTCAGATATGACAATCGCTATGAAGTTCAGAATTGTGAGTTAGTGAATCTGGCAGACCTAGACTTGAGTCGAGTTGGCGTCCGCAATACTCTACGAACTTACTTGCAGGACTTATTAGATATTGGAGTGGCAGGCTTTCGCATTGATGCAGCTAAGCATATTGCTGCTTCGGATATCAATTCCATCATCTCGGGTCTAGTACTTCCAGGAGGAGGCCAGCCTTATATCTTTCAAGAGGTCATTGAAGCAAGTAGTGAGCCTATCAAGGCTTTTGAATATACGCCAAATGGTGACGTCACAGAATTCGGCTACAGCAGAATGATAGGGGCAATATTCAATAGGTGTGATGGATCCTTGAGCGATTTAGAAACATTTACTCGTGACTTTCTGCCCAGTTCATTTGCTGTGGTTTTTACGGATAATCATGATAATCAGCGAGGACACGGTGCTGGAGGACCCTGCATTCTCGATCACCGAGATGTTAAGACATATAACCTAGGAAACATCTTTATGCTGGCTTTTCCATACGGTTATCCAAAGGTAATGTCCAGCTATTATTGGAGACAAGACCCTTCCGGAGAAGAAGGTGATAGCAAGGGGCCACCAAGTACTACCCCCCCCTTTACTTCGGGTAGTGGGCCAGAAACTCGTTCTGTCTATGGACCCGAGCAAGTGGCAGGGGATATCCCGGAAAATTGTAGTAATACTTTTGAAGATGGTAAATGGGTCTGTGAACACCGAAGACCGGCGATCGCCAACATGGTGAGGTTCCGGGCAGTGACTGCTGGTGAGCCCGTAATCGACTGGCACAACTTAGGTGGAGAACGCATTGCCTTTGGACTAGGCAGCAAAGGATTTGTCATTATCAATAACGAAGAATCCTCATCCACTCATACATTTATGACTCGATTGCCATCCGGAACATACTGCGACGTCACCCAAGGCGAAGTCCGCTCAGGAAGTTGCTCTGGGCGCAAGTTTACAGTGGATGCTTCTGGTTTTTTAACGGTTAGAGTACCTCCTCTGGATGCCATAGCCTTACACATTAGGGCTATGGAATATGTGGTTGATAAAATCAGTAGATAGACAACTTTTTGAAAGAGGCGATCGCCATCAGCAAAGATCTTGTAGGGCGCGTTAACGAAGTAACGCCCCATTCTGATGCTCCTGTCCATTGTTCGATAAGATGTTGCTTAATTTTACAATCTTAACGGATATGCCCTTATCCTACTTGAAAGTATTATATTTTCTCAAAACCTGACGTAGAAGAGATATAAAATTGTAATTGTTCTCTAATGCGATCTGCGCGGCTCGCAGCGCTTCGCTCCCGCACCTCAAATTCAAATTAGTTTTTAGTTACTATCTCTTTAACATTACCAATAGGATGAGAAAGTGCAATTACTTTAGGCGTGCTTTAAGCGATCGCGAAACAGGTAAAATGTTATTACCTTTGTGCAAACAGCTTAGGGATATTCTCTGCAATGTATAATTTTACGAAGCTTTAGGCAATATTCAGAAATTTTCTGGATATAATGGATATAACTTTTTTCCGTTCCGACTACCTGAAGCATCCAACAATAGCCTTGAAAAAAGTTGGGTACTTATATGAACTAAGTTATTCTGCCTTTGTTGTGAAGTTGTGGTAGTCGAATAAACTTAAGCAACCAAGCTATCTCAGCTAATTATGGCTAAACTTTAAACATAGATCTCGAGTTTGGAGACGTAAACATGACTTTGTCCGAGGTTCTTCCATCTGTTCGCCAACTCTCTATTATCGAAAAGCTGAAGCTGATTCGGATCCTAGCAGAGGATCTAGAAGCAGCGGAGGATATTTCACCCTTGGAACCCTTCAAGACTTATAACTTGCCTACTCCTTACAACAGCTTTGGGGCTGGTGCGGTATTAATGCAAGCGGCAGAGTCAGCGGATTAGTCTTAATCGTCATGCGTTTTCGCTACTCTACTACCGATCCATCTCAAAATGAGTTCGACAGCCTTCCACGGGTGCCGCTAATTCTCCATCGCGAGGGGCGCACAGTCGAAGCGCTCGGTTTGGTTGACAGTGCCCTTACTTTAGCCGTAATTTTGCCATATTTCAGCATTTAGCTGGTAATTTCAGCCAAACATCTATGCTTGTTAACTCTTGCGTTTCCTGAATGTGAATCTGTAGTTCTCGAATAATCTGAAGGTTTCTTCGGACACTTCATCGAGAGAAACTTCAAGGACGCCGATGTTTTCGGGTTTGGCGCCTTCCCACCTGTCAATGCAGTCTACTTCGTGCCCAGAGGATAATAGGGCGGCGATTACCTGGTAGAGTTGTTGGGTTGCCTCCAGTTCGTCTTGCTCCTCATGATACCAGTCTTCTGGTTTACCAAAACCCAGCTCGATAGACGCGAGATGCCGGAAAGTACAACTACATCCAGATTTAGAACCAACGTACCACTTATGGGTGAACTCTAGTAGTTTTGTAACTGTGTCTTCACTGCTACCATTTATGCTCTCAAATTTGACTAGATCGGTATTGTAGCAATTGAGTTCGGCACAACTGTTGGTTGAAAGGTATACTGCGTAGCACATCTTTTTTAGTGATTTACCTTATGATACAATACTAGGATTAGATAGGGTCAGCTTTTTCTACCCAGCCATTATTAATCCCTAGAATCAGCTTCAAAGGCTGACCTTTAGCATGAGCTTTAACCGCCTGTCGATACACCGAGTAGTTGGTAGGAAGCTTAACTGTACCACCATTGTGCTTGTAATCGAGCTGATATTGAACCGTTCTCAACAGTTCTGGACGACTATGTTTCTCTGCCGGTTTCTGCCGCTGTTCAATTTCATCAAGTGTTGGTCGTGGTGGTAATGGGGGCCACCATAAACCCTTGTCATCGGGGTCAATTAAAACCCCCTCAGGTTTTTTGCCGTTGATGTTGAGCAGAGAACTAGAGGCGAACTCTTCTACACGGGGATATTTTTCATTGTGGCTAATGAAATATTCGACGCGCCAAGTATAATTAGTTAAAGCAGTAGCTTCATATTCTTTGATGATCACTCGACTACAGCTATTGAGAGCAATTGCCAGCACTAACCCCATCAACATTACTCCCAGCCGACAACTCCACCTCCGATGGCGAGTATTTTGGCGACGATAATAATTCATCTAATCACTCACTCACTCAAACTCGAACTTTAAATTTTTCTATCGCTCATTTGAAAATTAACCGATTGATAGTTACTCCTCTATCATAACCATGAAACCAAAAATAATATTAATCGACTCCGTCTCAATTTTCTCAGGAATTTCTTTTGTAAACTTCAGAGGAATCTCATCTTTGATTGCTTTAATTAAAGTTAAGAACGCCTTAAGAATAAGTTAAGTTAACTTTAAGAGGGGGATAGAATGATGAGAAATATTAAACATTTAATCGGATTAAGTGCAACAGTTAGTTTATTAATCCTGCCTTCTTTATTGAGTCAACGGGCTGCTGCTCTTGAGCTATTCAGGGGTCAGACCTTTTTTGAAAAGTCTCCAAGCTTAATTGAGTCGTCTGCTACTCATACTGCTCCAAACGTACCCTCGATCTATAAATTTACTATTGCCGTTCCTCTAGAAGCAGGACAACCGCTCAAAGCAGTCAAAATCAAACAAAAACCCAGTTATCAAATGGTTTCGTTTGATATAAGTAAAACTCAAGCCTATATTGCTAAAGATTCTCGAGAAGACGAGCTTATTAGCTTGGCTAGTATTGGAGGAGAAGCTGAAAAAGAGGGGGAAATTACGATTGTATTAGATAAACCAGTACAACCTGGCAGTACTGTAACAGTTGATTTAAAAGTTAAGCATAATCCAGAGCACGGCGGCATTTATTCATTCGGAGTGACTGCTTTCCCAGAAGGCAACCGTAGTTCAGGACTGTATTTAGGTTCTGCTCACTTTCATCTCTCTGGTAGTGACTAATGATCGTTGCGCTCCAACTCAAAAGTCAAAAGTATGATCAATGAAAGATTTAGGCGATCGCTCCTGCATTGCCTGCCGACTGCAAGATAGCATAGCGAAAATCAAAAGTTAAATTCTTAATCATTTCTGAGTTTTAAGCTTAGACGCATAAAAGATTACATATTTTATTAATAAGAGAAAAAAACTTAAAAACCTCTTAAGAAGCTCCCTTGCAGTTCTTACAGAAGTTTAAATGCTTATAGTGCTTACCATGAGGTGTTTTAATCCCTTTTGTACTTACAAAGTTATCCAGTCCGGCCCTTTTTGTAAACGTTGCGGCCAATATTTACGCTTGGGCTCTTTTTTTGCTTCTGAACTGATCACCGAGGGAAGTTTCGCCTCCATCTATCTACTACAAAACCAACAAAATACTCAGTATGTACTCAAAACTCCCAATTCTTCAGTACTTGAGTACCGCAATGCCCTCTCTGTGCAGAATACCTTTCTCAAAAAAGAGGCAGCCATCCTTCAATCCCTCAAAGAGTGGAGAGGAGCTCCTCGCATCAAGCATTTCGGTAAATGGGGAGAATGGTACTACTTAATTGAAGAGTATATCAGAGGCCCTACTCTCAAAGAGGTTGCCGGAGTAAGTTTTTTATCAGAGCACGAACTCTGGATTCTTCTAGATACAATTTTAGAACTTCTGGAGCATCTCGCTCAACAAGGTATCGTACACCGCGATCTTAAACCTGATAATCTCATACTTACTGAAATGCTCCAGCGTCCTCTAGTCTTAATTGATTGGGGTTTATCGTCGTCTCTAGAGCAAAATTGGGAACCTCGATTAGGCAATCTAGATTTTGCTGCCCCCGAAGTATTACAAGGTCATTCTAGCCTTAAGAGCGACCTCTACAGTTTGGGTAAACTAATGATCTATCTTCTGCTTCTCAACTCCCACGAAGTCAACGCAATGTGGTCAAGCCATGTACCTCATCTATCTTCTGAACTAATTGAGGTGATTAATCATTTGTGGTTGCACAGAAGAACTGACGATGCACGAGCATTTCGAGAAATATTTGTACCTTTACTGTTCCGTACCAAGCGCCATTTACTCACCCAGATTGCTAGGAATTGCTAACTAGGTAGGCTGTAAATCTTTATTGCTCAGTTGCTATTTTAGCTGGCAAGGGATGTTTTTGCCTGATGGGATAATTTTTTTGCTTAATTAATTTAGGCTCTTCCGGAATTGCCGTGTTTAACCACCAGATCTAGTTTGGTGACCGGGGTAATGACTACTGTGGGGTTCCAATGAAATTAGTCAAACTTGCCAGCCCTTATCAGTTATACATAAAGCGCGATAATTTATTGGTTGAGGATGCCACGAGCGGAGCTTGTAACACAAGTAACTTAGTAATACAAAGTTGGTCAAAGCCTCTCGTGGCAAGGGCTGGCAAGTTTGATAAGATTTCCCTAGGGGTAGTCCCCAGATGTAAAGATATAGCGACGAGAGAATAAGGCTTTGGTTCATTATTATGCTTATTTTTCATTGTTCGCGGAGCTATTTGACTCTGTTGGCGAAAGCAATCAATTTGTGGACAAATATAATACAAACTGGGGGGAATGA
>JAAUYA010060148.1_pt1 | contig 15725 bp, 14 predicted proteins | sample 7278161 | NCBI WGS metagenome assembly JAAUYA01 (sample SAMN14350120, study PRJNA611818) | marine sediment metagenome | isolation source: surface marine sediment (3m) | place: French Polynesia: Moorea | collected 2018-08
CCCAGCTCGTTGATGAGCTTCGATTTGTTGTGGTTTGAACCGATCACCCTTGCGCCCCTTGTCGTCACCCTTACGGGGGTCGTCAGAAGGGTAGAAGAAGCGCACGAAGACTTTCTCGCCCCATTGGTAGCCGAGTAATTCCAACTGGCGGCGGGCTTGGTTTTGGTCGATATTTGGGAATGCCATAATTATTTCCTCCAGTAGTTTTAGTTCGCGGCTGGAGATTCTTCTTGGTGGTCTCTGTCAAGGGATTGTAGATTGGAATAATCCAAATTCTTTTATCCAAAATCCAAAATGGGAAGGTCATTCTCGGCCAGATACGGGATAATAGAAATAATAGAAGTTTTGTGTGTTGGTTTGAGCCTCTGGCGTGGTTGGCATACACAGGCATACCAATACCAAAGGGAATCAACCAACAAGCCTGTATCTGGCTTCGTTGCTTGCGCCACCACAAAGGAGAATCAACCAGCTTTTCTTTTTTCTGGTCTAGTTGAGCCAATGGAATACATTACTGAGGAAGAGAAGTATTAGCCGCCAAAGCCTCATGCCATTTGGCTGGAATGAACTACCAAAAATTTGGACAAAAAATCTTGACCTAACTGCGATTGTGGTTTAACATAGGTATTAACCGCAGTTTGATAGTTGAACTTTGCTTTTTCAGTTATCGACTGAGGGAGTTCCGACAGGATAACCAATTTAATAATTTTCTTCTCTCAGTGCTGGACCTCCATTAGTGAAAGGACAGAGAACTTGAGGGGGAAGCCGCGGGAGCATCGTCGTCCAGTTAGCTTGCCAGCACTTGGGACGGCGTTCTGCCTTTTTGGCGGTTTTTCCGAGGGTCCTCTAATATAGGATAATCTTATCTTACTTCAATTTGATTGTCAAAAAAATATCTTTCATGTATTTTTTTTCTTTTATAAAATTCCCAGTAGAGCCAGAGAGTTCTTTGATGGCATAGGGGAATTTTTTTGCTTTTCTGGGTTAGGAATGACCAATTGACAACGTATTGCCAGCTTACGTCCAAGATATTGGTTAGTAATAGACGACTGGCGTGAATATATTGTGGGTTCTGCTCGATTTTGGCGATCTCTTCTTCGGGAAAATCTACCAAATCGAACATCAAACGACAAAATTGCTTTGGCTCCATCCTTTCAATTTTCGTAATGGATGGTTCGGAAATGTTCATCAAAGAGTTTTCTTGATTTTGGTTAAGTTTAACTATCATATAAACTCCTGTGAGTGTAGAACTCTCATATTTCACCTCTCATCAGTAATGAGAGTGAACTACCAACTAATGACTGGTAAGTAGGCTGGTAACTGATTTAGGCGGGCCAGCTATCTAAAAAAGATTATTAAGAGCTTGATGCCTCCTCCTAAAAGTGCTGGGGGTCTACTTGGCATTGTAACCGAATCTTTACAAAAATATTTTACAAAGAATTTAATATCTTGTCAAGATGGTTCTACATTTTTCTTGAGGTATGTTTTGGCGGCCTTTGTTCGATCATCTTAGGATTAGAGTAAAGTTTTGTAAATACTTGACCAGGCTTTATATAGTTTAATGGAAAAATACCACAAGAGCCTTCTGTGGGCATGAGGATAAGTCTTTATCTCAGCCTACCTATCCTTATTTGTTTTTTGAGGAGTCTGGGGGCAGATGGAAGCATAACTAAACATAATAGCCCTCTGCCCTCTCCCCTCATTTCTCCCGCCGAAGGCGGATAAGAAGACAGGTTTCTCCATTTAGCTTTTTGCCCATCTCATATTTATGCTCAAAAAAATCCTATTTGTTGATGAAAGTATATCGTTGTATGACGACCTAAAATCCGTGTTTACTAAAGAGATATCTGGCAAAGAATATGAAATTATGGGATGTCAGAGTGGAGAGCAAGCATTAGAAATAATTAATAAAAACAAGATAGATTTATTAATTACCGAGTTAAATTTTTCTAATGCTATATTAGGAGGATGGGATTTAATCCAAATTCTGAGAGAGAAAAAAATTCTGATTAAGACCATTGTTTTAGCGTCTTATGTCAGTCATGAATCTCGTCTCAGAGCTTTAAAAGAAAAAGTAATCAGTATTTGGGAAAAACCGATTCTTTGGGCAGATTTAAAACCTTATCTCAAATATTTATTGAGTTTCCAATCAGAAATAGATAGTGGAAATGAGATAGAAGTTGACAATTTCTCAGCTATTTGTGAAGCTATAGCTAGGTGGCCGCCTCATTTAAGATTTGAATTAGTCGAGCGAGTATTGACCTTATTAGATGACAAGTATCTTGACCAAATTGACCCCAAGAAATATAAGGAAAAATATCGAAAACAAGCTAAGTTAAAATCTCAGCTGATTGAGAAACAAAAAAAGGGAGAAATAGACTTAAAGGTGGACTTAGAAAAAATTGAAAATTTTTCGGTTTCCCAAAGATTTGCCAATCAAGCAGGTCCTTACTATACTATTCATTACTGGCAAGATGGAAAAACTCAGAATCTTTATTTAGGCAAACTTACATTGGAAGAAGATTGATGTTTTGAGGTAAGAGTATTTTGATTTTTGTAGATTGATCTTGTTCACAATCAATCAAGAAATTTCCTTGATGTATGCCTTTGACGATCCAATAGCTAACGATTAATTCTAAGGTTATCCTTTGATTAAATGTCTTGAGATTCATCGGATATTTGGTAGTCTTTTCTTTGAGATTATTACCTATGGCTGTTCCATTATGAGCAATTTCTATTTCCAGATAATCGTTGGCCTTTTTGATAGTTATATCTACAGTAGGAAGATAGTCTTGAGGTGAGGTAGTTTGAGATTTTTCTACCACTGAATTGTAGGCATTTTCTAAAATATTTTTAAAAGCTATTATTATTGAGTCTTTGACCAGGGGAATTGTCGGCAAATTCTTTTCATAATGCAGATTGTTGGTTACCTCAAACTGTTGCTGTTCTTTTTGTTTGCTATTAATCCATTGTAATGACTGGTGTAAAATATCTTCAACGCTTAACATTTCCGGGGGATTTTCCCCAGCCCAATCTGGAAGAATTTGTTTGATTAATTTTTCGATATTTTGACCATGTTTTAAAATATTATTTGAGCTGTAATTTACTTCCAGAAGATTCTCTTTGATAATTTTATCAAGCTCGTCTGAGTCTTGATTGGCTAATTGCTGTTCAGATAGTAAGCTAAGGCTATTACTAATTGTTTGACGGATTGAATAAGTTTTATTGATTAATATATTTAAGGAATTATTCACTTGATTGGCTATAGCATCGACAATTATTCCTAAAGCTACATAACTTTCTTGAGCTGCTAATTGTTCGGCTCTTTGTTCTGCTAAGAGCTGCCAATGTTTTTTGGCTTCAACTAATTCCCTAACCGGGAGATAGAGGATTAACAAAATAGTTGAGTTCAATAGAGCAAGTAAAGAAGGAACCACAGGAAGCCACCAGGAAGCGTTAAAAGCCATTAACGAAATCCCAAAAATCAAAAAACCATTACCTATTGAGACGAGAATTATTTTGATTAACAATCGGCTAGTGAATCTTCTACTATTGACAAAAATTGAAGGAATTAAGAGAGAACAAATAGCTATCAATAGCCATTCTCTGGATTCAGGGACTACTTTAATTAAGGCTCTGCCGTCGAGAGCCGCACTGATGAATTGAGATGTAGCTTGAGAGATGATATCAATTCCTCTTAGAGTCTCTCCGAATCTAGTTTGAAAAGGGACGACGTGGAAATCATTGGATGCTGAACTGGCACCAACCAGAACAATTTTGTCTGTAAACAAGTCAGGAGGAATATTTCCTTCTATGACATCAAAAAAGCTAACCTCTTTAAAACCATGAATCGGTTTTCGCCAATTCAATAGTACTTGATAGCCATAAGCTGGATCTCGCACATAACCACCATCGAAACCTTGAAAATGAGGAAAATGTGCTTTTCCCAATTGTAACCAAGAATGATTAATTGTACTATTTTCGTCTTCTATACCTTCTTCGGCCAGATAAGCGTAAGCTAATTTTAGTCCTAAATAAGGAATGGTGGATTCAGAAGGCTTTTCTATCAGATTTTGAATGGGGTAAAGATAAACTTTTCGCACTACACCATCGGGATCGTTGACCCCACTAATATCACCATATTGGTTTCTTTCTTTTAGAATCGGTAAAGGTTCAAACTTTTCCGGATTAGTTATTTTGGTTACACCAATTAAATTGGGAGTAGTTTCTAAAATTGCTGATAATTCTTCAGTGCCGGGAGGTACTGGAACATCTCTAATAATATTCCAACCAATTACGCGGGGATTTTGTGCTTTAACTTGAGCAAAAAAATCAGCATAAATTTGGTCAGGGAAGGGATAGATTTTTGCTTTGTTAACATCTTCATGTTCTATGGCTACCAAAACGATTCTCTCTTCTGGTTTTTCCTTAAGCTTTAAGCGAAAAAATAAATCATAAAAATCTAATTCTATTAATTGTAAACCCCCACTTAATCTCAATAAGAAGACAATAAAAGTAGAAAGAAAACCAATTTTAATTGGGGGAGAATATTTTTTAATTTGCATTTGTTCTTAACAATATCCTTAAACTTTTATTAGAAGAAGGTCTATTTTCATTACAGACAATTTGAGCCACAAAAACATATTGATAATTATTTTTTAATTGTGGTAATTGAATGGCCAATATTCCAGAGCCAGTAAATTTGTGGCGAGAATAGAACACTTGCTGGTCGTTATTATTATCAATTAGTGCTACCAAAATATCTTGATTTGGTTCAGTGGGAGATTCCTTGATATTCAGAGGAACTTTTGGGGTTAAATTATTAAATTCAATGGTATCTTTTGATGTGGGCTCAATGGTAATATTTCCCAATGGTTTGGGACAACCCCTTGAACTTTGGGCAGCTACCTGATGGTTTTCTTCTTTTTTTTCCTTAGGCGAAAAGCTGGCTAATGATACACTGGGGAACAAGAAAGAGCAAAATATCGCCAAATTTATGAAAACATAAGAGAGTTTATGATACATAAAAAAATCTTAATTAAAAGTTTGATAATGATATTTTGGGGTTCATTAATCTTCCCTGTGAACAGTCTGTATGCACAATCAGAGATAAAAGATCGATATTATAGGGCAGCAGAACTGGTAAATCAAGGTTATTCCCTTGAGGCGATCGCTCTTTGGCAGGAATTGTTACAATCGACACCAGACTCTAATCTAAAAGCTCGTATCAACTTGAATTTGACCATAACTTATGTGTTACGGGGAGATTTGCATTTAGCAGCAGAATCCTATCAAGAAGCCCAAAAATATGCTCCTGATACTTTGGAGACCGAATTGATAACGGTAGAAGCTTTAATTGCTTTGGCTGCCAAAGATTGGGAAGGGGCGATCGCTTTATATTCTACTTTAGATTTACAAAATTTAACAATACTTAACAATTTAATTGATAGTTACCAAGGAAGAGCCAAACAAAGGAAAAAACTAGCATTAACCGCTAGCTGGGAAGAAGATGAGGAGCAAGAAAAATATTGGTTAGCATTAGCTATCGAAGATGAAATCAAAGCTCAACAGTTAACCAAAAAAGCTTTAGAGATAGCCTCCAAGGAAATATCCATTTCCGCCGCCAAAATTTTCCTTCGTGCCGGGCTTCTAGAAAGAACAGTTTCGGTTTTACAAGCTTCAAAGATAACGGAAGAAACGATTTTGCTGATGGTGGAAGTAGCCCAAATCAATCCTAATTATTGGATTCAAACCGAAGCAATGGCGATTAAATTAAACAATCCCGATATCTTAGCATCTGTGTGGCAAGCAGAAGCCGAATATTATCATAAAAAAGGTAATTTAGCTAAAGCACTCCATTTACTCAACAAAGCCCATTTAACTTTTACTGAGGAAGGATTATCTCAGAATTTTTCCCTGTATTGGACTAGAGCCAGAATATATGCCCAACAGGGATTATGGTCCGAAAGCATCTCTAATTATCAGTTGGCTTTAGATAAAGTAGCCAGAATGAGGTTTGATATCGCATCAGGGACAAGATTGAACAAAGAAGAACTTCTTGAGCAGACATCTTCTTTATATAAAGAATTAATCGCTATTTTATTGGCTAATCCCACTCAATCCCATCTAGCCAAAGTCATTGAAACCCTTCAGTTATTTCACTTAGCAGAATTAGAAACTCACTTTGCCTATCCTTGCGAACTAGCTTTAAGCAAAGCAAATGAATCTCTTAAAGCTGAATCAGCTTTGATTTTTAATATTGTTTTGGAGGATAGTGTTCATCAGATTGTTCGTTTTGTGGATGGATTGCAACATAAAGTTATCCCTATTTCTCGTCAGGAAGGGAAATCCTTGATTATTTCTTTGAGGAAAAGCCTAGAATTTGATGGCAGTAATGAATTTCGCCTTCTAGCATCTAAGCTATATGATTTATTAATCAAAGATTGGAGAGAAGAGTTTACCAAAAGAAAGATAAATAATTTAACTTTCATCAATGATTCTTATTACCGCAATATACCAATGGCAGTGCTTTGGGATGGTAATAGCTATTTAATCGAAAATTATGTGATTAATTATTCTTTAGGACTTGATTTGCTTGATTCGAAAGAAAACCTTGTTAGCAATCCCATTATCTTTGCCAGTACCAAAGGAAGTAAGTGGACGCCAGAAACACTGCCTTTTGTTAAAGAAGAAGTCAACAAAATTACTAGCATAATGGGGGGAACTTCATATCTTGATGAAGAATTCACTCCTCAAAAATTATCTCTAAAGTTACAATCTCCAGAATATGGTATCTTACATTTGGCCGGTCATGCTCGTTTTTCTTCTTTTGAGAATAGTCAATTTCAGACAGGCACTGAACCAATGTCTTTAAGTGAGTTCGATACCTTTCTTCGTGCTCGAACGGCTAATCTGCAATTACTGGTTCTCTCAGGTTGTCAAACTGCTGTGGGGAATGATTTAGCTATTTTGGGGATAGCAGGCATTGGCGTAAGGAATGGAATTGATTCTGTGGTCGGTGGATTATGGTTTGCATCGGATCTGACTTCGGCAATATTCATTGAACATTTCTATCAATCCCTACTTGTTTCTAATCCCTCACAGTCAATTAGAAATGCGCAACTGGAATTGATTAAATCTCCTCTTTGGAATCATCCTCGTTATTGGAGTAATTATATTCTTTTGAATTAATATTTGACTGATAGATCCTTTGATTAGGGTAACGACAATGCAATCTCAGACGATAATCAGCCATCCTACAGGATTTGGTATAATAGATTGTATGCTTAATCGTTATCTTTCTCTAGTTTTAATTAATTTTTTTTTCTTAAATTGAATAACTATCTCCTGGCTCAAGAGGCTCTTTTTGTGGAAAATAATCCTCTGGTTAATGAAGAAGCTAATAGTTTTATCTTGAAAGAAGTAAGAGTAGAAAATAGCACTGTTTTCGATGAGAAAGATTTTTTACCCCTCATTAATCCTTACTTGAATCGAAGAGTAAATTTGACTGATTTAGAGAATTTAAAGAGAGAATTAACTAATTTATATGTCCAATCAGACTATTTTAATTCATTTGTTGTCTTACCTCCGCAAACTTTTTCTAACGGAAAAGTAACCTATCAAGCTAGAGAAGGAGAACTGGTTAGTTTAAAAATAAAAGGTTTAATTCATTTAAGAGAAAGTTACATTAAAGAAAGATTTAAGAACGCCGTTACCACTCCTCTTTCCAGTAGAAAAATAGAGTCCGCTTTAATCCTTATTCAACAAGATCCTTTAATTGAAAAAATCGAAGCAAATTTTACTCAAAGAGGAAATAGAAATCAAGCCGAAATTACTCTAACTATTCAAGAATCACCTCGATTTCAACTGGCATTTAGGGGTGATAATGAAGAAAATCCAGCTATTGGTGAGTGGGGTTTTTCTTTTCTTGGTTCTGCTCATAATTTCAGCGGTTTTGGAGAGCGTTTTAATTTTCAGTATAAAATTACCACCGATCAAGGATTATCAAAAGTTGATGCTTTTTATTTTTTCCCTATTAGTGCTAATGACCAATTAAACTTAGAATTTAGAGATAACGATACGACAATTTTGTCAGAACCTTTTGAAGATTTGGATTTGGTTAATCGCAGTACTACTTTCGGGATTGGCTATGAGCGCTCGCTTCTTAAAACAATCAATAATAGTTTGGCTTTAGGCTTAAAACTTGATTTGGTAGAAACCGAAGCCTTTATTTTTAATGATACGCCCTTTCCCCGATTCGATGGCAAGAATCGACTCAATTTAACTGTATTACGATTTAGTCAAATATACTCAACTAATTCGAGAGATTCTTTTTTCGCCCTTAGTTCTCAATTTAACTTTGGGGTTAATGCCTTTGAAGCTTCAAGGGCGAGTGAGTTTATCAACACGCAATTTTTTTCTTGGCAAGGAATAGTGCAATATGCACAAAAATTAACCGATGATTTAATTTTCACCGTTCAAATTCAAGGTCAATTAACCCCTGACTCTTTACCGATCACAGAACAATTTGCTATCGGTGGAATCAATACCGTAAGGGGTTATCGTCGTAATATTCGCATTGGCGACAATGGCTTGATTTTTTCCTCTGAATTGAGGCAAAAGATCTGGGAAGATAGTGATTGGGGCATAGTTCAAGGTTATTTCTTCTTTGATACAGGAGCAACAGATAGTAATAAATTGCCCCAAGTATATCCCAACGTTTTGGCTAGTATGGGATTAGGTTTAAGATGGGAAATCCAAAAAACTGTGATTTTAGGGACTAATTATGGATTAAAATTAGTCAATGATGCTAGTTTTGGCTCAGGAACTTTACAAGACGACGGCATTAACTTATTTTTTCAATTACAAACAAAATTTTGAGCTTTTTCCCCTGGTGCAAGTTCTCCATCAGCGAGTAAATGAACTGTCCCATCACTCATAACCACCATTCTTTGAGCATTAACGATAGGATTGCTGGCAGTTTTTTTGGCGAGCGCAGCTATTTCTGGATCTGAAAAAGGAATAAAAGAATAGCTAATCTTTCCCGTTAGAGATTGTCCACCTATACCGCGCTTGATTATTTGAATAGCCGATTCTTTTTGACCATCAAAACAACCTTGAGCAATTAATTGTTCTTCAGAAAATTGAGTAGGCTTAGAGGTTAAATCATTGATTTCGTAAATGTCCCCGTTAATCTGGACTTGTCCATCAATGCCTAATTCTGAAGAAGCAGAAATAATTGATTTAGAACCAATTAAAACATTGCCATTAATTTCTATATTGCCCCCATTTCCCTGAAAAGCATTAGCTGTAATCTCACTATTTTCAAAAGCCAGTAATAAATCACTGTTAATGTTAATATTGCCGCCATTACCTTGATTCTCAGCACTTGAGGTAATCTTACTACTATTTTGGAGGAAAAGAGAGTTGGCTTGTATGTTGATATTTCCCCCTTCTCCAGAAAATGTCTCAGCAGAAATGCTCCCTTGATCTAAGACTATTCTATCAGCCGCAACATTTATATTTCCTGCATCCTTAATCCCTTGATTTTCCACCGAAATTACTCCCCCATCTTTGATGTTTAAATGATGAGTATTTACGATTATATTACCGGAATTACCTGAAAGTGATGCTGGTAAATTAAAGACTTGTTCTACAGGTTCGACAAAATCTGCAGTGGAAAATATAGAGCTACGTTGATTAGATTTTGTGTCTATGCCGGAGATTTCAATCGTTTCACCTGCTGAAATAAGAATATTTCCGCCATTACCAGAGCCTAAAGTTGAGGAATCAATTCTTCCTCCTTCCTGAATAGCTAATTGACTGGTATTAATAATCAGATTTCCTGCATCTCCAGCACTGATAGTATTTGCCGCTATAGCACTGGGAATTTCCGTCAGCTCATTTACCCCGATTATTTCCACTCTTGTGGCATTAACTCTGACATTTCCTCCTTGCCCTCTTCCAAAAGTGGTGGAAACGATAAATCCTCCGTTAGAAATCTGAAGTACGCCTGTATTTAGCCAAATATTTCCCGCATTTCCCGAATCGGTAGTTGTAGCGATTAAACCTGAAACAAAACTAGGATCTAGCAGTGAGACTCCTGTTATTTCCGTAAATTGGCTAGAAATGAATACATCGCTTCCATTTCCTGCACCATAAGCTCTACTACCTATAGCACTTCCCTCTTCAATTTTTAAATAGTTGGTGTTAATCTTAATTGTTCCACTTGTTCTTGTATCTATGGCTTCAGTGAGTATGTTAGAGATAAAAGGTTGTCTGTTATCTCCTGATAGTTGGAGGGATTCACTATTAATGTTAATGCCTTTTGAGATGAGATTGGTCGGCACTAGATTGGTATTTTGAATTAGAATCGTCGAGCCGTTTTTGATGTGAATATCTCTTGCTGTTAAGCTAATCTCTCCTCCAATGGAGTTGATAGTAGATCTTCTGTCAATTTCAATGTCTTGAAATGATGGAGAGAGTACGTAATCAAGATTGAAGCTGTCAGTAGGATTTAAGAGTACAGTTCCTTTTGCGACACTAGCTAATTCTATTTTTCCTCCCAAGCTACTTATTTCTGCTCCATCTAAGAGAAGATCTCCCCCAACTAATACTAGATTTCTGTTTAAGCCTATTTTTAGACCTGTGGCGGGATTAGCTCTTTGAGAAGGGGCAAAAAGGGGACTATTGGTAGGACAACTTGAACATCCGTTTCCTATCACTTGAATAGGTTGGGGTGAAGTGGTAAAATTTAATTCTATCGGCACAGTGAATGATAATACAGGATTTGGACTTGAACTTACATCAAAAATTATGCCATCGGAAAATTTAATGCTATTAGCGGTTGAACCTAAAAAAGAGCCGCCAATACTCAAACTAGCGTTAGGACCGAAAATAATTCCATTGGGATTAAGAAAAAATAAGTTGGCCATGCCGTTAGCTGCAAGAATTCCATTGATTTGAGAGAGAGAATTTCCTGTCACGCGAGTAAAAATATTCTGTATAGTTGAAGCATTATTAAACAATACTGTCTGACCATCGTTCACAGAAAATTCCTGAAAACTGTGAAAAAGATTAGTACCGGCTTCACTACCACCATCGATCAAAATAGAATTATGATCTTGAAGTATGATTGATTTAAAAGGTAACGTGTCATCAGGGATTATTTGAGCTTTTGCTGAGGGAAATATATTTAAAAGAGAAAAGATTATCAAAAATGTTTTCAATTTCATGAGCAAAAATCGTCCTCGATCTTATCGGTCAAACATAAGTATTTTTAAGCCAGAGCGAGGATGTAAATTGGGAAGAGCATTTAATGATAAATCTTGATTGGGTTCTAATTCCCACCGATAATTACGCAATAGTAGAGACGCAAAAATCTTCATTTCCATTTGGGCAAAAGCATAACCGAGGCAAAATCTGGGACCTCCGCCAAAACCGACTAAGCTATATTCCATTTTCTTGTGTTCAGCTCTTTCTGGACAAAAACGATCTGGATCAAAGTCAGTGGGATTAGTATAAACTCTTCGATCTCGATGAGTCTTCTCAATGCCGTATAATACTTGCCAACCTTCGGGTACATAGTAACCATTGTAAGTAAAAGATTTAACTACCCCCCGAAAACCTCCAGCAACGGGAGGATATTTTCTTTCTACTTCTTTAAGTATTTGTTCTAAATAAGGCATTTGTTTGAGTTGTTCTATACTTAAATCACCCTGTTTGTTCAAATTTTCTTGTTCTGCCTTGGCTAGTGCTAAAACATCAGGATGTTGTGCCAATGCCATACACAACGAAGTAAGCATGGAAGTTGTAGTTTCATGTCCGGCAAATAACATGAGCAATGCCTGTACTTTGATTTCTTCTCGGCTGAGACTGTTCCCTTCTTCATCTCCAGTTTGAATTAATAAACTGAGTGCATCTTGAGTTGGATTTTTTTGTCTTTCTCTAATTTTTGCTTCTATATGATTAAGTAAAAAATCTCTAGCTTTCAAAGCTTTGGTATAACTAGTAAAAGGTAATTTAATTGGTAGAGTAAATAAACCCCCGCTTAGTTCCCTAAATTTTTGGGCTAAGAGTGCAGTTTGCTCCCCTAGTTTACTTCCCAAAAGTAATATACTGGCAATTTCAAAAGTCATCTGCTTCATTTCTAGGAGTAAAGTCAGGTGTCTCATTTTAGACCATTTCACCAGATAACGATTGATAATATCAACCATAGTGACAAAATAATTGTTTAAAGCTGTTCCATGAAAAGCAGGCATTAGTAATCTACGATTCCTTTTATGCTCTTCTCCATCTTGTAAGAAAAGGGATTTACCCAAAAGTTCTTGAAAATTTCCTGGCCAACCATCACGCCATGAAAAGTAGTCAAAATGAGTTTGCAGTATAAAACGGTTTGCTTCTGGACCTACCATTACAACAGTAGGGCGACCTAATATGTGAGTTTTGTAAATAGGACCGTATTTTTTTTCTCGTTTATCGCCAAAATCACGATCTCTAAGAAAATCAATCGTTTCACCAATGAAGGGAAGTCCAAAACTTCCAGGTGGAAGAGGTAAGGATTTAATCTCTTGTTTTTTGTTCATAAAATGGTATTCTAACTTATTTTGATTGATTATATATGTTTTGAACCCTTATCGTTTGGGGATTTCTTCTTGAATCCTTCTACTTCAATAATATATAGCCGAACAAGCTAGAACCAGACTTTCTCAACTGTCAACTCTTCACTTGCGTACTGCCGAAGTACAACCCACTATTGCTTCTAGAGTGAATTAGACAGAGAGTTCGCCTTTCTAGGTGGAATGCGAACTCATCTCCAAGATAAGCAAGGGGGAACTAAATACAAACATAGCTCTAAAACGGCTGAGAAGAAGGTTCATTAGTTGTTTCAGCCGCTATCTAGCTCCTGAAATGTACCTTTTTGGGGGATATGCAAAAAACCCCTATATGTGTTGATGCTAACTTTGTGGTGAAATTGGTTAACTCTCATAGCTTGCTGCTGTTAGGCGGCGTCTCATTTCAGTGAGTTGGCTTTATTTTTCTTTTTGGGGTGTAGTGGATTGTCATTACACGTATCTTACCGTCGCGGATGAAATACGAATCAGCGCCATCCTCAACTCGCGTTTAGCTCCGAATCGCCAGACCACTTCAGGAATCCAACGTTCCCGTGATAGAGAACACGTTCGTAGACATACGTGGCATTGGGGAGATGTTCTTGGAGCAAGGCAATTTTCTGGCGCAAGCCCTTCATCCCGTGAAATTCACCGAATGATGTTAGCAAGACACAGTCTTCAGAAAAGTTGCGCTCGCTTATCTGTTTCCCAGTCGCCTTGTTGAGCCAGAGCCAGGTGGTCGTCCAATACTTCACGGGTTGACCTCATATATGTCCTCCACGGTTCACTGATTGCTACATGGGCATGAGCGCTTGCCGTCGCGAACGAATTAGCACACGGTGCTGCAACTTATCTTACCAAGATAACACGAGGTCAATCCCTTGTTAATTGTCCGCTTAAACTTTTCTGATTCCCGAATAGAAGGTAGAATGACTAGACAACTAAAGCCCGTAAAAATAAACTGGGGGTTAAAATTTGTGTCCCGTGATAGTATTTTAAAGACAGTAAATGATTATCAAGAGAAACTAAATAATCAGCTTTTGCTTCATAGGCAGCCGCTAAAAACATATTATCATTTGGGTCTATATTATCCAAAATTGTCGCTTCATAAACTCCTTCTATCTGTATTGCTAAGGTTTCAAGAATCATCACTAAATTTTCGATTGACTCTGATTTAATTCCTTTTCTTAAGAGAACAATAATTAATTCCTCTTGTAACTGAGGAGAAATAACTAAACTAAAATCTCCCTCTTGCCATCTTGTCAAAATTTGATTAGGTGCAGTTTTAGGATTTTTACTTAAAATAGCAGCAACAAATACAGATGTATCTAAAACAACTTTTAACATTGAGCAAAATCAACTAACCTCTAACTCCCCTTATTTTCATATTCTTCTGCGAGCGCATTTTTTACCCGATTAAAATCAGTCCATAATTCCTGGACAGACTTGGGAGAATTAGACATAGCTCGTTGTTTAGCCCTACTGAGAATTTTTCTGGCTTTTTCTACCTCTGCATCCGTTGGCTTTTTTAATAAATCTTGCTGAATTAAATCTAAAAAATGTAAAACATCCTCTTGCTTTTCTACAGAAAGTTGGCGAAACTTTTCTAAAACAGTTTGTTCAAGATTAGTTATCATAATTAATCCTTAGTTCAATTATTTTTCCCCTATAATCAATGATAACCATTCCTCTCTATTCAGAGAATTGGTAAGGTAAAGTTGGACAGGTCTTTTTAATTCTCATTCAAAATAGCTTCCATTTCTGCCACTAAAACTTCTAGACGAGAAAGTTTATCTTCCTGCGACCAAACTTTGGCTTTCTGCAAGCGGCGATAAACCTGATTCATTCTCTTTCCCATATACATGCAGAATTTTATCCTGTTTTCCAAAAATCTTTTCTATACAGGTCTGACCCGTGCCAAGCAGTTGGCGATTGTCATTGGCAATAAAAAACCCATCAGCATTGCCGTCAATCAGGTGAAGGAAAACTTGAGATATACGAGGCTGAAAGAGAAGTTAATGGTTTAGTGGAAATTGTTATTTCTCTATAGTTAGACAAGAATTGTTTTAACATAACTTTACTTGTTTTTTTTGTGACTTTTTAGCTCCAAGGATGGAAAGCCGAAAAATCGTCTTCAAAAAGCATCAAAAAAACTTGATTAACAAAATTTTGTTGATGATTTAGCCACAAAAAAAATAAGTTGCTGCCTCATAAAAAAGTTGCTAAAGTATTGACCATAAGGAGTTATGGCGGCAGATTTGCTGATAACAAAAAGTAAAAATCAATCAATAAATGTAATTTTATTTTGGGCAAAAAGGTGAGGTAAATGTTTAGAGGTCAATCTATAGTAGTCCTCAAAAAACCAAAGAGGGAAAATTATGATTACTACGGAAAAAATCAATCAACCTCCAGGAAATTCAGAGTCAAACAATTCTCCACCTAGTCTCCACAAGAAGGACAGATGGATGCCGTTTGCCTATGGGGCCATTGCTTTACTCAATGGGCTCGGCGGTAATCTGGCTCTCGTCCCGGTGGCCATAGGAAGTGGGATTATTGCATATATCTATCCGTATATCCATGGGAGAAAGCTTTCTGGTGGCGTAAAACTTTTTTATCTGGCATTGATGGGCCTTTTAGTGTTCGCGTTTTTCAACTTGATGGGAAATCCAGCCCGGGCTCAGTTCATGCAAGAGGCACAAACTTTTTTTACTGCCTCTTTCGGAGATGCAACTGAGGCGATAGATTTTACCTTCAACGTTTTGAGAGGTTTATACATTATTTACTTGGCCATCGCCTTTATCGGCGTCTTCAATTCCGTTCGGCAGGACGAAGATTGGGTAACGGCAGCCAGAACGCCGATTGTGGTAATTCTGGTGGTAACTGTTGCGGATATTCTGACGAACTTGATTACAGGCGCGTGATGGGAGTGGGAGAGTGGGGGAGTGGGAGAGCGGGAGCAAGGGAGAGCGGGAGAATTCTATCGCCCCATCACCCCATCGCCCCCTCCTCACAGGTGTAGGTTTTTTACAAACTGGCGAAGGTGAGACAAGGTGGACAAGGAGGGAAAGTAGACAAGGAAGGATAACCGTACAAAAAGGGTTCGGTTACAAGTATGAC
>JAAUYA010328867.1_pt1 | contig 15723 bp, 20 predicted proteins | sample 7278161 | NCBI WGS metagenome assembly JAAUYA01 (sample SAMN14350120, study PRJNA611818) | marine sediment metagenome | isolation source: surface marine sediment (3m) | place: French Polynesia: Moorea | collected 2018-08
CAAGCCTGATTCTTTCGTTGCCCATTGTCATTAAGAAAAGATTATTGAGAATCAGGCTTGGAGGGAAACCCTTATTTGGAAGGGCTTTCAGAAATGCCGTGAAAAGTCAGGAACGAACGAAGGCAGTTTGGCTTATAGTTCCTTGTTAAGTGTGATTGAAACCTGCCGTTTGAGAAAAATAAATCCTTGGAAATATATTTGTGAGGTAATTGCTCTGGGTAGAAAAGGGCTTCCTCCTCCGACCGTTCCTACTGGTTGACCACGCTCATCGGCTAAGTTCTCTATTAGCATTAGAGAACAAAAATCAATATGGTTATTTTGAGGTCAGAATGCTCGGGAGCCGGACCTGGTTCTCTTATCTGAATAGAGAACTAAATCAGTGCCAACGCGAACTAAATCTTCCCATCTCATCAACGGATAATTTACATTTGGCAAAAATTCATTTTTTTGATAAAGATTACTCATTTACTTGCGTATAAACACTGATGTTTTATGTATAAACACTAGCTCTCGGCTTTAGCCATTAATGTCTATCAAGCCAACAGTGTGCCTTTGCCTGAAGGATTTCCCGAGCTAAGTGCCCCTAATCAAATAGAGGTACGGCAGTCAATCCACCCCTAACTCTCTGACAAGGGTAGGTTTTTTAAATTTACCTTTGACACAAGCAGGGCACCGAAGGGGAGTTTTTAGTGATCTCAAAAGAATCCATAGTTGTCGGCTGAGATATCTACCCCTTTTCCGGCTCCGGGGCAGGGAGTGGAGCAGAGTTTTTAATCGTACTCAAAAAACAATTCCGAACCGAACATTGATTATACTGCAAACGGCTCAAAACTTAACTTTTGCCAAAAACGTTGACTCTCAGCATGAAGGCGTTTTGAGCCGTTTTAAAAAAGTCCAGTTCTTACCCGTTCAGAGTATAGCTAAAAAACTTGCTATCAGGAAATGATAGCAATGCTTATTTTAATTTGATCAGGATTGCTGTTGGTCCTCTTTTTCTTTATTTAACTTTTCATCATTTAACTTTTCATCAACTCGTTGGAAATTACTACGCCCAAAACGCTTATCCCGAGAAGAATATCGAGAATATTTCTTCCGAAACTGTCGAGCATATGCCTTGTTCCGCTCAGCTTTTTCTTTTTTAAGATTGCGACGTTTAGCCATTATTACCTCATGAATAGAACAAGATGCTTCTGAAAAAAAGCAAGAATCTAACTTGCTTTAGGAGTCAGAAGCATCATCGGGAATTATATTTTGAATTTTGCTGTATGGTTTTGCTATACATACAACTTAGAAACGCTGAGAGAAGCGGTCTTTTCTACGACCACGACTGAATGAGTCTCTTTTTTCACGAGGTTTAGCTTTATTAACCTTGAGTTCACGCTCCATCCACTCCGCACCGTCGAGAGCCTCGATCGCTTTATCTTCTTCTGTCTCTGTTTCCATTTCCACAAAGGCAAAACCTCGCATGCGGCCCGTTTCACGATCAGTTGGAATATGAACTCGGTTAACTTTTCCATACTCGGCAAAGACTTCCGTCAGATCTTCGGATGTAACCTCGTAGGATAGATTTCCTACATAAATTGACATAGATTAATTGTCTCCTTAATTTTATTATCTGTAGAGAGCCAAGATTGCAGAAAGAAGTCTGCCAATACCTTATAGAAAAAACTATCAATTACTGAAAACAAACGCTGCCATTAATCTTTATTCTCAATGAATATCATAGCACTTTATTTTTACAAACAAGTAAATAAGTATTAGTAATTAGTTATATTTCATCAGCAACTGCTAAATTTGCTTTATGCAATAATACTCTGTCACCTATATTCCATTTACTCGCGCTAGTTGTTTGAATAACCAATCCACTATTATCTAAGATAACTTCGGGATAAGCATATAGAGTATCAACTTCTCTATTATTATCTTTCTTAATTACATAAACTCGCGGTGTGCCACATACTAACTCGATTCCTTGATCCTTAATATGTCTGGTCACTCTATCCTTATGTTGAAATATTGTCATTGGTTTTTTTCTAGTATCTAGCTTAACTATATCGTTTTTTTGCAAGTTTGACTTTTTTTGAGCTTTAGAATAGCAATTAATTGGTCAGTGTTTTGGCGATCGCCAGTTACTATTGCTTAACTTTATTTTCCACTTCTGCGATCAGTTTGATAGCCATTTCCATGGCCACCAATCTTAACTTTTGTTCTTGCCTTCCAGATGCTCCTTCATCAGAGATGGTTGGATAAATGTGAGGATTAGCCAGCATTCCGGCTAATATATGGGCAGCAATCTGCTTAATTTCTGAAACTTTGTCATCCATTGTCTTTTCCGGTTGAATAAGATAGCTCTCAATTCATCTAGAGCATTTAATTATCAGCTTTAGCAAAATTGTAGTTGTTACCATTGATGGTAAACAACAATACTCTACTTCTTATCATACAGCCTCTTCTGTACACCCTGCCCGAAGATGCATAAACACTGCTCCCGCTAATCCTGACCAGATGGGGGTGTTTACCTCTGCGGCTCTTAACCCCAATGCAGTCCAATCATTACAGGTTTGCAATACTGAGTAAGAACCTTTAGCTGCATAGAAATTGCCATGGTAACGGTGGCTCTGCTGAATCAAAATCGGTTTACCTTCTGAATCGAGAACCAAAGAAGAAATCAGAAATTTCCTCAGATTTAGATATCCCTGATGACTGACTCTTAGGGATTTTACCCGATACCCCGCCCTAGTTTTAGGAAGAACAGAATACCTTTGGACATAAACTACCGTATCAGTAGGCAGCAGTAATGCTCGTAATGTAGTCAGTAATCTAATATCTTTTATCGTGGGAGTATTGACATAGAAAACTCTATCTCCCCAGCCAAAACTAAGAAAATGGTAGTCATTATTTTCCTGATGACCAATTTCTCCCAAATTTAGCTGATTTATCTCCTCAAATTCGTAGTTCTTGACAGGGATAATTAGATTAGTGTGAAAGTTGTTGCCCTCAACGTAAATAGTTAGAGCACAAGATTTTGATGGAACTTGACCCCATTGCCTTGGGGTTAAGTAGCCGATCGTGAGGGTAACTGTCACTCCTAAGATGGCGCTCAAAAGAAAGCGGCTAGTTATTTGGAAAAACTTTTTCAACTTCATCAGCCCAATATCACAGAATAATCCAGGCTACTAATAGCCTAATAATAAATCCAGCCCTTTCAAGGTGACTTAAGAGGCAACTGTATCCGGCAATTCTAATCTCTATTTTAGTGGGAGGTTATCTCTCTCAGAAAAGTAAATAGCTTGGAAATTGTGATCGCTAAATAAATCTGTCGATGCTATAATTTTTACCATAATCTTACCTATTGTTTCTTCTATGGAAACCAGAAGACTATCGAGCAAAGGTCAAGTAATTATTCCGAAAACGTTACGAGATGTTCATCATTGGTTAACTGGACAGGAATAAATTGTGATCGATATGGGTGATGGTATTTTACTTAAACCCAAAAAGCCTTTTCAAGAAACTAACTTGAAATATGTTGCTGGATGCTTGCAATATAATTGCAAAGCTAAAACTTTAGAGGAAATGGATGATGCCCTTAGTCAAAGTCTTTTGAAAAAAATACATCAACTACTTTTGTCTTAGGAAACGTCTATATAAGACAACTCTATTCTGATTCGACTTACCTCTAATGTTATTGTCAGAAGCATGAATGTTTAAACAAGTTACAGAAGAGTAATTAGATAGCTTAGTTTATATGTTTATTTATTAAAAAATTTATATATGAGTGGAAGCGGTGGTGCTGGTGGTTATCAATATCAAGCAGAAGCAACGGCATATATAGCAGTTCATATTTTAAGCAAATATCCGTTAAATTGGATTGAAAACGCTTCTCATGATGTTCCGATTGCTGTATCTTCAGAAACAGGTGGTGTAGGAGATGATATAAACATTGAACTTCAAGATGGAAGATCCATAGAAGTCCAAGCCAAAAAAGGTTTAAGTAAAAATGATAAATTTTGGCAAGCTATTGTCAAACTAGCTAATGGGATTGAAAAGGATAGTAAGCTTTACGGAATATTATTAGTCAATTCTGATGCTAGTAAACCTATAAAAAACGATCTGCGTAAAGACCTTAAGAGGCTTGGAAGCGGAAGAACAGACGAACTAAAACAAATAACAAAAGAAGTTATAGAAAAATTTCAAGAACAAAATATTTCTTGTAATTCAGAGTTTTTTAGACGATTACTAATTGTAATTGCTGACTTTGATGATTTCCAAAAGGACGCGAAAACAGCCCAAGTATTGCTTTTGCAAGTTTTAGACAATACTTAGACCTTTTTTTGCTATCTTGCTAGGTCTTGAACTAAAAAATAATATAGAAGTAGCTAGAACGAAGGAACAGCTTTTATCAAGACTTGTTGAAAGACGACTTCATGAGCTTGGGAAACGCTATAAGATTTTTGAGGTACGTCAATTTTTAGAAAAACTAGCATCAGCCTGTATAGAAAGTTGCAGTAAAAGTATATCGGCAGCAGAGTTATTTTCCTCTTTTGATAAGTAGAAGCTTTTACAATCTAAATTAGTCATAGAAGATTCAGAGGGATTACGCTTTCCACTTCCTATCTTGACTCAATGGTTTGCTGCCCAAAAATTACTATCAGATAATAATTTTGTGGAAACAATAGCTAAAGATCGACCCAGATTAGAGCTATGGAAATATCCTTGTGTCATCGCAGTTGCAACATTTCCAACAGATAGAGTTTCGAGCATCCTTGCTACTTTAGCTAAAAATCAACCCGCAATTACAGCTGAAATAGTTAATGAAGCAATCAAGTTTAGAGATCGCACATCACAAATATCTTCTTCATCACCTATACAATTGGGTCAAAAAGTAAAAACCGCGATGAAATCTTGGCTGATTGGGTTTCAGCAATTTGCTAACCTTACTCCTTTTGTTGAACCAGATGGAACATTACCAACCTGGGGAGTTCAGTTTAGTCAACAAACATTTGGTGCAAATACAACACAAATGATCAAAATCGCCTGGCAATGTGAAAGCAAAGAATTACCTGATGTAGTTCAACTAAATGAAGGAAGAGGTTGGAAAAATAGTCGTGAATTCTTGCCTTATGCTCATAGATCATGGGAATGGCAGTGGTCGCTTGAACAAATTCTTATATCGCTTCTAAATTCAGTGTCAATTCCAGTTGAATCAGGTTATTTATCACTAGAAGCAGCTTGGTTTGTAGCATTAAGTATTACAAAAAGTGAATATTATCATTATTATCCGATTGTTTTATCTGAACTTTCTCCTATTCTTGAAAGAATTAGAGATGACAAATATTCTCCAATTCGTCAACATTGTTTGAGGCAATTAAGAATCGAGGTTGATGCTTTCGACAGTCGAGGAGAAACTCATCTTAGCTTACCTCCTTCTTTTTTAGCTTTTCATAACAACGACTCTATAGATTCTGAAACCTTGAGACTATATACAGAAGACGTATATAGAGGTGCATTAATAGGTTATAAGCAATTAATTGAAACCTTATATCCTCAGTTTATTCCCAAACTACCTCTAGCATCCTTATTCCCTGTTCGATTGGTAGGTGTTATCGTTCTACCTAATTCTGGATCGGACTTAATTCAATGGAGTTATTACTGGCAACCTTTATCTAGCGATCTTAAAAGTGAAGTAGGTTTTAGTATTAAGAAAGAACTAAAGGGAAACGAGCTTGCAATTCAAAATGCATTTAAACAGGTGCAAGCAATTTATCCAGAGTGGAGATGGCATCATTTTTTTAAATATGGAGCACAGACTATTTCCAGAAATTGGCTTGGAGAAAATCCCGTAACTAAATTGTCTTATCAGTGGCTTTGGGAAGATTTACAACGGATAGGATGGTTAGAATGGACAAGCAACCAGGATAATTCTCTTTACTGGCGTCCGCAATCTTCTCATCGCTCTGGTTTAGACTGAAACAAAATAGAATTAAACGCGAACAAAGACCTAATTCTTATCTTTCACTCTGTATTTTTTTCCCTCAAGGTTTCAAAATGAGAATTGCTGGCTAAAGTATGCTTCCCTTGCATAAGGTTTTATGATCGTGTATAGATGAGTAAACACCACAAAAATTTTAGGCTATTGTTGTCCCTTTCTATGTATGAAATCACTGCCCTTAGTTAAATTTTTATTGAGCATACTCTCTGTGGCATTTTGCCTTGTTCCCTTATCTGCAAGAGCTGAAGAACCTTCTCTCCAACGCATTGCTTTTGGCTCCTGTGCTGACCAGCGATTGCCACAACCCATTTGGAGGGCTGTCTTAGCTTTTCAGCCCGATCTATTCATTTTTGCTGGAGATAATGTCTATGGGGATGTTACTTCCTCCCAGATGGCAGAACTCAAACAAGCTTATGCTCAAGCGGAGAAAATTGATGATTTTCAGCGACTTCGTTCAGACTATCCCATCATGGCTACCTGGGACGATCATGATTATGGAATCAATGATGGTGGAGGAGATTTCCTCTACAAAGACCAAGCAAAAGCTCTGTTTTTGCAATTCTGGAACATACCTCCAGGAGATCCTCGAACCAAGCGCCCAGGAATTTATCATGCCGAAGTGTTTGGCTCTCCTGGGCAGAGAGTACAGGTGATTCTGCTGGATACTCGCAGTTTTCGCTCTCCTCTCCTACCAAGCGATCGCCGGGGAGAACCGGGTAAAGAACGCTATCTTCCCGATCCAGACCCTACGAAAACTTTATTAGGAGAGCAACAATGGCAATGGTTGGCCAAACAACTGCAACAACCTGCCGAAATTCGTCTGATTGTCTCTTCTATTCAAGTGCTGGCTCAAGGACATGGATGGGAACGCTGGGGTAATCTTCCCCTGGAGCGGAAGCGATTACTTCAGTTGATTGGGCAAACTCAAGCTCAGGGAGTTGTTTTCCTCTCCGGCGATCGGCATTTAGCTGCTCTGTATCGACACAGTGAGGGAATGCCTTATCCTCTCTACGAGATCACCTCTAGCAGTCTCAACCGCCCCAATCGTAATGTGGGAGAAGTTGGACCTCAACGCCTTGGTACTCCTTACGGAGAAGTTAATTTTGGCACGGTGGAGATTGACTGGGCTCAGTTGAAGTTAACCCTGGCGATCCGAAATGTAGAGGGAAAAATTGTGCGAGCAGAAACCATATTTCTGTCTCAATTAGGCGATTTCTAGCATCGTATTTTTGTTTTGTTACTATTAATAATCATCAAATCTTAGCCTTTGAGCATGAATTTAGAACCACATTCTCAGGATTACCATAAGCTTCAACTAATAACCTTGGCAGGGAACCCATTCAGTATTCTGGGTTTAGGCAACAACCCCCAGATGGAATCTAACTGCATCCGAGTAGCTTATGAAGCAGGAATTAACTATTTTTTCTTCTACAATCTTACCTATCAGTGCCTCTTACAAGAACTACGACAATTACTGGCACACCAGCGGGAACAAATTGTAGTAGCCACAGGAAGCAGCGATCGCAGTATCGAAGGGTTAAGACAATACCGAGAGCAAGTACGCCAACAACTCAGCACCGAGCTAGTAGATGTCTTTTTTGCTGAATATGTTTCCCCTAGCGACGACATCAAACAGATCCAGAAGGTGCTCGCAGAACTCCATCAATGGAAGGAAGCCGGAGTAATTCGCTATGTGGGAGCTACTACTCACAACCGTACCCTAGCTGTAGAATTAATCCAAACTGGGCTGTGCGACGTGCTAATGCACCGCTATAACATGGCTCACAGGAAAGCTGAGGAGGAAGTATTCCCCACCGCTCTGGGCAGGAAAATTCCCGTGATTGCTTTTACCTGCACTCGTTGGGCTTCACTGCTTAAAAGCCATCCTCACTGGACGGGAGAAGTCCCTACTGCAGCTGAATGCTATCGCTTTGCCCTACACCATCCTGCGGTGCGTCTGGCTTTAACCGCTCCCCAAACCACAGTTGAGTTACAACAGAACTTGAATGTCTTGCAAGCTCCTCCCCTCACTCCTGCTGAAGTCGTCTATTGGGGAGAATACGGTGACTTAATTTATGGCAATGGGCAGGATGATTTTGAGACACAATGGCTTTAGTAAAATTAGGCGATCGCCTCCTGGTCCGTCAAGATAGTTTTGAGGAACTGGCTAAGATAATTTTGGATTTTGGATTTTGGATTTTGGAGAACTGTCCTATTCCTCATTTCAAAATTGACAGAGTACTACTCTTGATTCTTAATCCCGGCTAATAGGCAATCTCAACCAGTCGCTGAGTTCCTGAGCTAGCCAGTCCAACTCAATTGCCGAGAGTAAACCATTACCACCAAGCACGAATTTTTTGGTTCCAGCCCAAATATTAATTTGTGGTTTTACTTCAGTTTGAGTTCGAGTTTGAGTTCGCTCTAGCTTGATGATTTGCTCTCGAGATTCAGAACGAGGTCGATAGTACTTTAAACGAAAAAGTTGATACCTCAGGGCAATTTGCTTTTGATCTATCTGCAGCCAAGTTTCCCCAAAAAGAGTAAAGAGAATCTTTAAGATTAGCCAAAGACCAACTCCCAGATGCCCTAAAGCAAAGAAAGCTCCGAACCATCCTCCTGAACTCCAGGTAGCGAAAGCAATAGAGTACCACATGACCAAAAAACCATTCCATATAACTGCAAACCCGATTGTGGGCAACAAATCAAGGCTGAAGCCTTTGGGTGGAATGAAAATTTCCAAGTAATCGTGTTTTTTATTAACGACAACTCTTGAGTCTTTAGGTTTTCTGGTAACTAGAGATCGTTGCTGCCTTTGCGTTTGCTGCTCGAGAGCTTGTAGCGCTTGGCTAGCAGATTTTAATCTTCGATCTAGGCTAGGTTCACTCAGCCACTGTAGCCAGTCAGTTAAGTCAGGTGAGAGATGTACATAATCTTCAAAACATAACCGGAGCTCTTTCTGAGGTAAATCCGCAGGATGTTGCCCTGATGCCAAGTAAATTAGTGTTGCCCCCAAACTATAGAGATCGGAAGCAGGCACTGCTCGCCCACCAAACTGTTCAGGTGGCATATAGCCATAAGTCCCCACAACTGTTATGGTTCCTTTTTCCCCTGCCGCAGCTTGCACGGAGCCAAAATCTACCAAATAAACTTCACCTACATGATTACCAGAACGGTTGTTTAGCAAAATATTACTTGGTTTGATATCGCGATGAATTATGGGAGGATAGCGATTGTGGAGATAGATGAGAATTTCTAAGACTGCTTTGGCAATTTGTTTAAGTTCTGTTTCACTGAATGTTCGTCCTCCTCTGATGTGCTCTGCCAATGTGGGGGCGTCAATATAACTTTGTACGAGAGCAAAACCTTTGCCAGATGTAGTGTCAACCTCAAAGTAGTCAAGGTAGTTAGGTATGGCTGGATGTTCAAGTTCTTGTAAAGTTCTGGCTTCACGCTCAAACAGCTTAAAAGTCTCCCATCTCAGGTTACTACTAAAGGTGAGCAGCTTAACTACCACCCTTGCCTTGGTTTGGAGATCTAAGGCTAGTAGAGTTTGCTGCCCTGCCCTTTCTCCCAGCGTTCGCTGGATTTCGTAACGTTCTTTCAAGACATCACTTACCATCAGAACTACCTCTCAAATTCGTAATTAATATCTATGATCGCCAGGTCAAGTAACTAGTACACGACGGCGTAAGTCCTTCTACCCTTCAAAATCAATACTTTTGACTTTTGACTTTTGACTTTTGACTTCCGCGTAGCGGTACTAGTAGGGTTCGAATCTAAGCTGAATTAAAAATCTCTATATTAGTAATCGTAACTCATCTAACCCACAATTAATTCGTTGCTCTAGATACTTTATTTGGTAAAGTCTTTAGCAAATTGAATTGAGTGAGCTGAATCTGTAAATTTGGCATTTCAGACAATTGCTGGCGAACAATGTTAAATTATCTAAATGATGAAGCAAATACTAACATGAGTTCCTAAACATATTTTTCTTAAAACTAGCAAAACAAACAACAATCAAAAACTGTGTCTAAAAATCTTAATTTTGACGTCGATAAATTAGTATTTCGTATTTCTCCTCTAATTACAATTACTCTCGTAAGTCTCTATCTCGCTTTGACTATTCCCTTACCTTTTTTAGCACAAGTATCTACAGCACCAATTCCTGGTTGGTTGTTGTGGGTAGGAATTATGCTCGGAGGGATAGCTTTATTTGGGGCTTTGAGTGAAAGAGTAATTCTTGACGATCAAAAAATCGAGGTTTGTTACCCTAGTTGGGTGGCGATTTTTTTGCGTAAAGGTTGGGCTTTATCTTGGTCAGAAATTAAAGATTTAAAGATGCGCACAACTGGGCAAGGTGGTTTAGTTTATTATTTTATCACCCACGATCGGGATCGGGCCTATTTGCTACCGATGCGAGTAGCTGGTTTTGCCAAAATGGTTAAAGCTGTAGAAGCTAAAACAAATATAGATACTACTGATATTCGTCCTCTATCTCAACCTTGGATGTATCTAATTTTATTGGTCTTTACTGTGTTATTGCTCCTAATTGATGGATGGACAATTTGGACTGCGATAACCATCAATAATTAACCATCAACAATTAACTATCAACACACATATGAATCAGAGTCCAGCCAGTGAAGCGATCGCCTTACTAATAGATTTAGCCCAAAAAGGAGAAATCAATCCTTGGGATGTGCAAGTAATAGAAGTCATCGATCGCTTTTTAGAGGAATTAGGCTTACACAATGCTACAGATATAACCTATCTAGAAGCTGACTTACCCAAGTCAGGACAAGTTATTTTATGGGCATCAATGCTAGTACTATTAAAAGCAGATACTTTAGAAAAACTAGAACAGGAAGAACAAGAACAAGAATCAGAAGAGTTCGAAATGTTCTCCAATTCTGAATCAAATCGCTCTTATTTGCCCACTAATTTAGAAAAACAAATCCGCAGGCGAACTTCTGCCCCCCCGCCAAAAAAAAGAAGAGTTACTTTACAAGAATTAATCGCCCAATTACAACAAATAGGAGAGCAGTTAGAAAATACTCCTCCTTCATCCTCATTTAGTAAACGTCGTCAACCGTCACGTCAAGAAGCAATTGATGCTATTACTCAATTAGCCCATAGTGAAAATCTTACCGAATTAGCAGGCAAATTAGATAAGTTTCTTAACCATAAAGTATCTCTATTTCCAAGACAACCAACTTGGATCAATTGGGAAGAATTACTAAACTGGTGGAGTGATACTAATCAACATAAATCTAAGGATCGAGTAGGAGTATTTTGGGCGTTGTTGCTACTTTCATCTCAGTCTAAAGTAGAGTTAAGTCAAAGTGAATTTTATCAAGATTTACACATTAGCGTTATATAATATTTTTAGCTGGCTTGTATTCTTTTTTATGATGAATTTATTGAGTATAATTATTAAATACAGTAAAATTTTTTCGGTTTTATTATTCAGTTTAATTATCACGGTTTCTTTTTCAGGTTGTCAATATGTGACAAAGATAAGGGATACAAACCAAGGATCGCAGGTAGTTGAAGCAATTTTGAGCGATCCCAAGACTTTTAATGCAGTTTTATCTCAAGAATCACCGAATATTTTTGGCTTGACTTATGAGGGATTAATTAGGGAAAATCCTCTTACAGGAGAAACCGAACCTGCTTTAGCAGAGTCTTGGCAAATATCTGATGATAAATTAAAAATTATCTTTACTCTTAGAGAAAATTTAAAATGGTCCGATGGTGAACCTTTAAGTGCTGATGATGTAGTTTTTAGTTACAACCAACTATATCTCAATGAAGAAATTCCTTCTAATGCCAGAGATAGTTTAAGAGTTGGTAAAAGTGGAGCTTTTCCTAAAGTAAAAAAAATTAATAATCTACAAGTAGAATTTACTATACCTGAACCTTTTGCTCCATTTTTAGGTAGCACAGGCTTATCAATTTTACCTGCTCATGCCTTACGGGAAACTGTAGAAAAAAAAGGTAAAGATGGTAAGCCTTTACTACTTTCCACTTGGGGAGTAGATACCTCGCCCGAACAAATTATTGTTAATGGTCCGTATAAACTAGAAAGTTATAGTACCTCTCAAAGAATAATTTTTACTCGTAATCCTTATTACTGGCAAAAAGATGAACAAGGCAATCAATTACCTTACATAGACAAAGTTGTCTGGGAAATTGTAGAATCAACAGATACTTCTTTATTACAATTTCGTTCTGGGAGTTTAGATTCTATAGGTGTATCTCCTGAATATTTCTCATTACTAAAAAAAGAAGAAAAAAGAGGAAATTTCGCTATCTATAATGGTGGTCCTGCTTACGGTCTAACTTTTATGGCATTTAATCTTAATCAAGGAAAAAGAGAAGGAAAACCCTTAATCGATCCAGTTAAATCTAAATGGTTTAATAATGTCAATTTTAGAAGAGCTGTTGCTTATGGCATCGATCGCCAACGCATGATTAATAATATTTATCGAGGATTAGGACAGCCACAAAATTCACAGATTTCCATCCAATCTCCCTATTATGATACTAATATTAAAGGCTATGAATATAATCCAGAATTGGCCAAAGAATTATTATTGGCAGAAGGCTTTAAATATGACGATGAAGGTAACTTATTAGATGTAAAAGGTAATCGAGTTAGATTTACGTTACTAACTAATTCTGGTAATAAAATTCGGGAAGCCCTAGGTTCACAAATAAAGGTTGATTTAGAAAAAATCGGAATTACTGTTGATTTTCAGCCTATTCAGTTCAATGTCCTAGTAAATAAGTTAACCGATTCTTTAGACTGGGAAGCACATATTATTGGTTTTGGTGGAGGTAATGAACCTCATTGGAGTAGTAACCTCTGGTTTCCTGATGGCAATTTACACTTATTCAATCAAAAACCTCAACCAGGAAGAAAACCAATTCAGGCAAGAAAAGTGGCTGAGTGGGAAAAGAAAATAGGGGAATTATATATTGAAGCAGCAAGAGAATTAGATCAGGAAAAACGCAAGCAAATTTATGCACAAACCCAAAAATTAACTTCAGAATATTTACCGCTAATATATCTTGTTAATCCCTATTCTTTAGCCGCAGTACGTAACCGCATTCAAGAAGTAAAATATTCAGCTTTAGGTGGCGCATTTTGGAATCTTGAAACTCTCAAAATTATTGAATAATCAATTAAGGAAATGAGGTATTAAGATTTAAAGCGATCGCCGCTTCGCGCCTGCGAGGGTGTCGCTGAACTTAGTCGTAATCTGGAGAAGAAAAATATGAAGGAAAAAGTAAAAGCAACAATTGTAAATAAATGGAGATATCGGAATATTGATAAGGACTTTTTAGATGTTGTAAATGCAATTGAGGAGAATAAGGATTCCGAGCTGATCGTCTTTCCAGAATGTTGCCTGGTTGAATTTAAGAGACGAAAAGATTATGAAAATAAAATTAATAGGTTAAAAGACATATCTCTAAAATACGAGATAATAATATGCTTAGGTTTAGAAGAACCGGTTTATTCAACAGACGCATCCAGAAACATTCTATATAATTCAGCATTTTTAATACAAGGTAATAAGTTACATAAATATAGAAAAATCCATATAGTCTGGGATGAGCCTAAAACAACACATTACGGAGATCTAGATTTCCCAGTATTTGACACTAAAATTGGGAAAATCGGAGTATTGATCTGTTATGATAATCTTCTTCCTGAATCGATGAGATGTTTGAAATTAAAGGGAGCGGAAATAATATGTAAAGTCTCAGCTTGGCCGACTACAGCTCAAGAGCAGTGGGATATATTTACACGCGCTAGAGCAAGAGAGAATCAAGTATTCTTAATTGCTTCAAATGATTGCAGCCAACAAGTATATGAGGATGAAGGCAAAGGTTCATTAGAGGTAAAATATTGTGGAAACAGTCGCATCGTCGATCCTTTCGGTAAAGTTCTCGTCAATATTGATTCCGATGAGCAACCTTTTGCTTTTGCCACAATCACTATTGAATCAAAAAGGTTAGAAGAAATTCAAGAATTTTACGGTCCCAATACTAACCCCATGGAAAGTAGACGACCTGAATTTTATCAGATAATTTCTGAGGTGTAGATTTTAAGGAAAAGAGAAAGTGGCTGAATTTTTGAGGTATGTAAGTCAACTTTATCCTCAAGGTTTAACGGTGAATTTAGGAAGCCTTTGATGCTGCTGTTAGCAGCTCCAAGACTAACCCAAGCAAGAATATGCTTTTAATTGACAATTTCTTTACTCCAGGCTTCTCCTGGTTGGGGAACACCAAAGCCTGGCATCTCCAACCACTCTCCAATCTTCTGAATGTGGTAACTCATCATGCCAGTCGTGCCAACTTCCAGCTTCATATCCTCCAAAATCTCCGATTCCCAAGGTTGAGTGTCTCCTTCAATCTTGTCCCACTGACGCTCTTGCTCAAAGCCAGACTGTAAAGTTCGGACAACTGTCCCATTTTTGAACTCGCAGAATATCACCGAGTCGGATACCGTATAAGCAGCCAAGCCAATTACCTGTCTATCTGGAAAGATTTTAGACACCTCCTGCGCATAATAAGCTGTATTTTCTGGCTCTTCAACATAAAGTTGAATCCAAGGCTGTTGATGGTGATACCGAACTGTAAAAAGATATCCTTTCTGTTTGAGGGTTTCAGAAAACTCCTCCACTTTTTCGACCAATCTCTCGTCAAACGATAGGTAAATCGCCCCAAATTGTGCCATAACTCACCTCCTTACTTGTGAGGACTGAATTCCCTCTACTACTTTCTCTCTCATCATATGATAGCCTGTTTTTTTGGCAGCAAATTTGTTAATCTTGAGTTGAGTAAAAGTGACTTGTTTGTTACCATGACAATGCAATTAAAAGTTCCGAGCATAGCCTGTGAAGGTTGTGCAGAAATAATTACTGAAGCGATCGAATCCCTTGATGCAGCAGCTCAAGTCAAAGTAAATCTTGAGGCTAAAATTGTTACCATTGACAGTAAGTCTTCTCTAGAGTCAATCAAAGAAGCGATTACGGAGGCAGGTCATACCGTGGAGTAGGATAGAAAAAAGCTAACTGCTCAGTTAATGACTACCATGTTGATGTTCTTCAGAGCCTTTTTCCATTGAGGGCATCTGCTTTTGTGGATGAGATTGATGTGCTTCTCTCGAGAGGGGAATGCGGATGTTACCCATGCCCATGGAACCAATACTCACTACTCCCATGGTTTGGAATCCAGCAGCAACCGTTCCCATGGAAACCAGCCCAGCAGCAACAACTCCCATAGAAGTAAATCCTATAGATAAAATGCCCATAGGTACGACACCAATAGAAATCACGCCCATCGGAACAATGCCAATAGAAATAACCCCCAGTGGCGAAATTCCAATTGAGATTAATTGTGGTTTTTGATTGTGTGAATGATAATGAGACATAGATTATGTGCAAAGGAATGTTCAGAATAATTGTTATATTCTGATATCCCTCTAACATTTGTCAAAAGACAGCGTGTCAAACTTGTGTCGAATCTCTTTAAAAACTTCATTTAGAGAAATTATTTTGGGGAAGTATAAGATGAAAATCAATTATTAGTTTTAAGTTGGCCATGAACTGCTAACCAAATACAAGGAGGGTTAGCGCTAGTGTATTCTACTCGATGTTTTTGATGAGCTTCAATAAATACATAATCTCCTGGTTTTAGTTTTATAATTGAACCATCTAGATAAC
>JAAUYA010015284.1_pt1 | contig 15652 bp, 17 predicted proteins | sample 7278161 | NCBI WGS metagenome assembly JAAUYA01 (sample SAMN14350120, study PRJNA611818) | marine sediment metagenome | isolation source: surface marine sediment (3m) | place: French Polynesia: Moorea | collected 2018-08
CAGGAGAGTAGGGAGAGTAATACCATTTTTCAAAAAGAATGGTTTACTTAAATGATGATACAGAATAGGTAATAGTTAACTAAAATCAACTTCTGCCATCTGCCATCTGCCACCTGCCTTCCATCTTAAGTCTTCTAATCTTAAAGAAAAATGGTATAATGATTTGGGAATTCTCCCCATTTGACCAAAATTTAAACAGCAATTGTTCGCGCCATCATTGACGCGAACAATTTGTCTTAACTAAGACTCAATACTAAGAATCAAAGATAAAGTCATTTTCAGTGAGTGTTCCTGACTCAACACCGCCTAAGATATCTACAAAACGAATAGTACCACCTGAAAAATTCACAGGACCACCATTAACCTGATATTCGATACTTCCACCGAATTGAACTCCATTTAGTTCAGAAGCTCCAGAAGAAGGTAACTCAAGAATTACATCATTACCATCAACACTCACGAGCAAGTCTAGGTCGTTAAGTTCTCCGTCTCCCATGGTTCCATCGCCAAAGAAATCATCGAAAACCTCAAAATTCTTAAGAGCTAGTTCTTGTCCAGGGTTCTGAGGATCGAAGTTTCTGTTGAGCAAAATATCAAAGCCAAAGTCAACTTTGTCGAGACCAGTCTCAAAGCCTTCAATCATATCATCTCCAAAACCACCAGGTGTATATTCAAACAGAAAATGGTCTTGTTGAAAATCAATAGCTGGCTCATTAGGAGTAACAAGCCCGTCTTTACTACCGCCTATGAGTAGATCGTCTCCTGTTCCGCCATTGAGGATATCTTCACCTTCTCCACCGACTAGGGTATCATTCCCTCCATCACCAAAAAGTTCATCATTGCCAGTGGAGCCATCAAGGAGATCGGCTTCTGCACCGCCGTTAAGGACATCGTTACCTATATCACCAAAGAGAGTATCTTCACCTGTCCCGCCAAAGAGAGTATCATTCCCTCCATCACCGTCAAGCTGGTCATCATGGCCATTTCCCATTAGGGAGTCATTTCCCGATCCACCTAAGAGAGTATCGTAACCAGAGCTCCCAACTAGAGTGTCATGATCCGAGCCGCCATCTAAGAAATCGTTATCAACTCCACCATCAAGGTAATCTTGACCACTGATGCCACCATTGATGGTGTCATGACCAGAGCTACCATATAAGGTATCATCACCAGAGCCACCATCGATAATGTCTTCACCAATCTCGCCATCAATAGAGTCGTCGCCAGATACACCACTAATGTTATCATCTCCGTTACCTCCTTCTATGGTGTCGTTGCCACTATCACCACTGAGAGTATCGTCATTTGAACCCCCGTCTATTTGATCGTTACCAGAACCTCCTTTAATTGTATCTTCGCCAGAATTGCCAACTAGTAAGTCATGGCCCAATTCACCAAAAATCTTGTCGTTACCATCACCGCCTTGAATAGTGTCATTATATGACAACCCAGGACCAATTGGTCCTGTAACGATCCCAAAATTGTTTGTTGTCCTGTTGTCTGCAGTAGTCTCGTTATTTGACCTAGTTGACAAACCTGATGTTATTCCTCCAGGACCACCAAAAACAGATCCTTCTTTGTCACCATAAATTACGTCATTTCCCAGACCTCCAGCGATGAGATCTGCACCATTTCCTCCAAAAACTTGGTCGTTGCCACTATAAGCAAATATCGTATCATCCCCGCCTAATCCTCTGATTATGTCAGCATTTACTGTTCCTGGCAATGGATCGGAATTATTAGTGCCATTAATAGCCATTGAATTACTCCTTAATTTGGTATTTTTTTTCCTATTTACCTATCGGTGGGGAGTATTGAGTCTCTGCAATATTGTTACATTACTTAACAATATCTCAAAAATTGCTGTAGCATGGCCGTAAAAAAATGCTGCAAGCTATATATCATAAATATTTGAGCCGAGAAGAGGCGAGGCGATCGCCTTAGTGGTGCAGAAAAGTCTTGAAAGCCATATATATCCCAGATTCCGCAGGGATCAGACCAATAAATAATATTTTTGGCAGGGAGCACCAAGAAACTGTAGAATCCCTTGATGCTCTTGGGTTAAGTTGACAATATTAATCAAGGCAGTAGAGCAGTGTCCCAGAAAGCCCATGCTCAAAAGTTATCAGTTCAAAGATGAACTTCCTCGCTATTTTCCAATCTTTCTATCAGGAAGAGAATTTGGAATTAAAAGCGACTAGGAGTTACAATGAAAGAAGAGTCAGCTAATAAGCAAGGAGACTCCTTCGGAGGTGTGGTTATGACAAGTTTAACTGTAACTAATCAAGATATTTCTGCTATGACTCCTGAGGATGTAGCAGATCTGACAGCAAGACTGGAAAAAGATGACTATGGTAACCCTTTTGAAGCTTTGCGAGATTGGCATCTTTTGCGGGCGATCGCCTTTCAACGTCAAGAATTGCAAGAGCTGATCGAACCCTATCTCTATCTGCTCGATCTTGAAGCATACGATGAATCATAAGCATCAGCTTGAGGGTAAAAATATGCTCATTGCTGTGGGCGGCGGTATCGCCGCCTACAAAATTTGTGAAGTCATTTCCCAACTGTTCCAAGCGGGAGCAAATATTAGGGTAATTTTAACCGAAACCGCCCAAGCTTTTATTACCCCTCTCACTGTTGCTACTCTCTCTCGTCACCAAGCTTACACCGATGCGGATTTTTGGCAACCAATCCATACTCGTCCGCTCCATATAGAATTGGGAGAATGGGCAGAAATTATGCTAGTTGCTCCCCTAACTGCTAATACTTTGGCTAAATTAGTTTATGGTTTAGCTGACAATTTACTGACTAATACTGTCTTAGCTTCCTCCTGTCCCATTCTAGTCGCACCAGCGATGAATACAGAAATGTGGTCGCAAGTTTCAGTACAGAATAACTGGCGAGAGCTACAGCAAAACCCTCGCTATCATGTCATCGCTCCCAATGCAGGTTTATTAGCTTGCGATCGCTTTGGTACAGGGAGAATGGCTGAGCCCAAGGAAATTATTCCCTATCTTCAATCTATACTCTATACAGGGGGTAAAAGAGATTTAGTCGGAAAACATATTTTAATTAGTGCTGGTGGAACTAGAGAACATTTCGATCCGGTGAGATTTATCGGCAACCCCTCTACCGGCAAAATGGGTGTAGCTCTGGCACAAGCTGCTTTCTATCGAGGTGCGATCGTCACTTTAGTCCATGCCTGTGTGGCTCTGGCATTACTCACTCCCATTCCCAAAATTAAGTCGATCTCAGTGGTAAGTGCCGCAGAGATGGAAAGGGCAATGTTAGCTAATTTTGCCGATGCCGACTGGACAATTATGGCGGCGGCAGTTGCAGATGTTAAGCCAACTCATTATTACCCAGAGAAATTGAGCAAACAATCAATTCCTCCTAGTTTAGAGCTAAAATTTGTGAGCGATATTATTGCCAATTTAGCCAAACTTAAGCAAAGCTCCCAAAAGTTAGTGGGTTTTGCCGCTCAAACAGGAGATATTGTTCCTCCTGCTTTAGATAAATTGAAACGCAAACAATTAGATGCGATCGCTGCTAATCCAGTAGATAAAACAGAAGCAGGTTTCGGTGATGATACCAATCAAGGAGTATTTTTAGACTGTAAGGGCAGAAAACAAATCATTCCCATTTGTAGTAAATTAGAATTGGCTCATCGTTTAATAGATTTTATTCAAAGTATCCCAGAATAAATTTGTCTATTTTCTGGAGTTCTCTATTGCTTGAATCAAACCCTCTAAGGTATATTCTTCTGCTTCTATATCTACTCTACCTAATAGCTGAAGACAAGTTTTAGAAGTTTCTGGTCCTATAGAAGCAAGACAAACTTTTTTTAACAGAGATTGGAGTGTAATTTCGGGATTATCTTGTAATGCAGAAGTAATTAATTGGTGGAAATTTTTGACAGTTTTAGAACTAGCAAAAGTGATAATATTAACAGTCCCTGTTTGTAAAGCTTGCCAAGCAGTAGGCTCCATTGCTGCTGGACATCCTGATTGATAGGCTGCCACTTCGATTACGATGGCATTTTGTTTATTTAATTCTTGTACTAATATTTCTCTTCCTCCAGTTTCTACTCTCGGAAAAAGAATTTTTTTCTCCCTCAAAGACTCAGGAAAATTGGCAACTAAAGAATCAGCAACAAAATTAGGCGGGATAAAATCTGGAGTTAAGCCATATTCTTGTAAAACTTTAGCCGTTTTTTTGCCTACTACCGCTATTTTTACGCCGGCTAAAGCCCTAGCATCTTTACCCCAATAATTTAAACGTTTAAAGAAATAGTCAACCCCGTTAGCAGAAGTGAGAATCAACCAATGAAACTCAGCTAAAGAAGCGATCGCCCCATCTAAATTTGCCCAATCAGAAGGAGGTAGAATAACTAAAGCTGGCATTTCGATAACTGTCGCTCCTTTTTCTTCAAGCAGGTAACGGAATTTACTCGATTGGGAAGCGGCACGAGTGACGAGAATAGTTTTACCAACTAGAGGCATTGAGTCTGTATAAGTAGGCATTTTTATGGTTCTTTTTTCTACCACTTTACCAATGATAATTATCGCTGGAGATAAAGAAATATTAAAAGTTTGCTCGACTATATTAGCTAAAGTGCCGAACCAAATTTGTTGATTTTTGCGTCCACAATTACGGATAATCGCAATGGGAAAAGAAGGCGATCGCCCGTTTTCTTGTAATTTTTCGACTATTAGAGGTAGAGTTTTTCCTGCCATTAAAATTACCAGAGTATCTATCCTCGCTAGAGCTTGCCAATCCAGAATATTGGGATCGTGACCGGTGAGTACGGCAAAACAGTGACTATCAACTTTATCTGTAAGGGGTATTCCTGCCAATAATGGTGCAGCTACAACCGAAGAAATACCAGGAATTATTTCAAAATCACACTGAGCAGCATTTAAGGCTTCTATTTCTGGGGTTATGCGTCCAAATATTAAAGGATTTCCACTTTTGAGTCTAGCTACTTGCTTTCCTTGCAGACAATAGTAGGTTAAAGTTTGATTAATTGTACTTTGGGGAGTATTTTGTCCTCCCCCCCGTTTGCCGACATCTATTTTCAAACACTCAGAGGGTACTAATTCTAATAATTCAGGTTCGACTAAAGCATCATAAATCAATATTTCTGTCGTTGAGAGTATTTCTTTAGCTTTTGAAGTTAAATAACTAATATCTCCTGGTCCAGCACCAATTAAATATACTTTTCCTCGTTTATTGGTCATTGGTTAGTTTTTATTAATAATTCACAGTCTATAGTATTTTCGATAAGATAGGAAGATTACCATTTAAAACAAAAGCTTGTAGTAAGAACTTTCTCCAAAAAGAATACCGCACCGCCCTAATTAGCGAAGTAGTCACAGGAAAAATTAAAGTTCCCCAAGTTTCTTAAGCTCGTGATAGCATAGAATAAAATGCGTATTAGATGCTAAAACTATGCTTGACCTCACTCAAGACATTCGTTCCCTTACCGAATTTAAAAGAAATACTACCGAACTCGTCGAAAACCTCAAGCGCACCAAACACCCCCTTATTCTTACCGTCAATGGTAAAGCCGAATTAGTCGTACAAGATGCCCAATCTTATCAAGAACTTCTAGAAGCAGCAGAATTAGTTCAAACCCTCAAAGGCATCAAACGCGGACTAAAACAGATGAAAGAAGGTAAAGGCAAAACCGCAGAGAGCTTTTTTGCAGAAATGTTCGACCAGTTAGATGAGGCGTAATGAATGATAAATATAGAGATACGACAGCTCCTTTATGGCAAAGGAAAAAACATCTACAGAATACTTAATCTCATCTGTTTTTATTTGGCGATCGCCGTTTTCTTGGTTAGAGCGATAAGGTTTAAGTAACTTTTTCCCTTGATAAACATAAAAAATATCTGTTATTTCCCCTCCACGTTGCAGGGGAATTTGAGCAATTTCTGAAAAACTAACAAAATAGCTACTAAACTCTTGATTGAGTTTAGGCAGATCGATAAATCTTTTTAAAGTTATATACAATCCATCTTTTCCCACTAACTCTTCTGTAGAAGTCCAAAAAGTAAAGCCACGGCGATCGCTGCTAAAACAAATTATGGGTAAATTAGATAAAGGAGCGATCGCCATACTGAGAGAACCCCCCAAATAGTAGGCATTGGTAAAAATAAACTCAGAATCAGCCAAAGCTTCCCTAAAAGTAGGCGATGATTTCAAACCCTGTCTTAACTGAATAATATCAATCAATTCCGTCGAAGGGTCATCATGATGCGAAATCAAACCATTGAAGAAAGGGTATTGATTGGGTTTTTGTAGTAATCCTGTAGTTAAATGTAGCAAGAGAACTAGGAAAATGGGGTAAATTATCAAACCAGAACCCCATAACCACCTCTTAACCCATCGAGGAGACAATTTTTGCCAACTAGAGGCGTAATAGCCTAAAATTAGGCTTAGCCCCCAAAATCCGGGCATAGGCCAAGTAGGTAATATGGGTATCAAACCACCTAAAAGAGTAAACCCTAAAGTTAGGGGTAGAGATAACCACAGAATTAGCAATTGTTTAGGTTTCCAGTCGGCATCACCCGGAGAGAATTGATTAGAGAGGGCGCGCCAGCTTACCCACCATAAAGGTAATCCCATGGTGGGAAATAGATACCCGATGCCGCCTAAAAATACCACGAATACATCAAGGGGATTGTAAACCTTTGGGGATGAAATAAGAACATTGGGATCGGGTTGAAAACGCCCCGATAATTGAAATCGAAAGGAAGCCCAGTCATGTTGTAGATTCCACCACCAAAGAGGAAATAGGGTGACAATAAATAAAGCGACTCCTAACCATAACCAAAGTGAAGATAAAGCACTACGATATTTTTGGGTAGTAGCGCAAAAACCGAGGATTGCTAATCCTAAAATAAAACCATGATATTTACTCAAACAAGCTAAACCCACTAAAATTCCTAGCATCGCCAAACGGTAACTAGGAATATAATCACTTTTACTGCTAAAAAATTCATTCACTGTACAAAGGAGAGTCAATGACCAAAAAAAGATCAAGGGAACATCAGGAAGAGTTAAAACCCCAAAAGCAAGTTGAAAAATAGGAATGATTGAAGCAATTACCAGAGTTAATAAGGCGCTAGAGCGATCGAATAGTTTTTTGCTAATCAAATATAGAAGGTATAAACTAACTGTGTAGAGTAGCAAACTTCCTAAACGAATGGTAAATTGGTTAACTTCTCCGGTTAACCACACCCCCAAACCAGTAGTGAGAGCAACAAAAATAGGATGATCGAAATAACTCCAATCTAAATATTTAGTGTAAAGGTAGTAATAAGCTTCATCAAAACCTGGATAAAGATATAAAGCAATGATACTGCGGAAGATTAATCCGCTAAATAAAATCAAGATAACTGGGTACACTATTTTTGGTGGTTGTTTCTCCATAAGAGTTGCTCTCAAACCAGACAATCACTATATTCTAGAAAACTATTTTTGTGAACTTAAAAATTAATTTTAACCTTAATGAGATGGCTTAATTTATCACTGACGGATCGTTATCTGGTCAAAGAATTGACTCTGCCCTTCTTCTTTAGTGTGGGGTTGTTTTCCTGTTTAGGAGTAACTATTGGCACTTTATCAGATTTAGTTAATAAAATTTTTGAATCTGATTTATCTTGGTTGCTAGCAGTTAAGATAGTGTTCTTAAAATTACCAGAATTTGTCGCCTATGCACTGCCGATTTCGGTATTGCTGACAACTTTGATTACCTACAGCAGGCTCAGCAAAGATAGTGAGTTGATTGCTCTAAGAAGTTGTGGAGTTAGTGTTTATCGTTTTATTACTCCTGCTTTAATTCTCAGTCTGCTAGTGACAGCCATTACTTTTCTTTTCAATGAATTAATTGTACCAGCGGCTAACTATCAAGCCACCATCATTTTAGTAGAAGCAATCAACGAAGAACAACCTTTTTTATTAAAACAAGATATTTTTTATCCTGAATATGAAGAGATAAAAGGAAATAATGGAGACTCATCGAGATTGTTAAAAACCCTGTTTTATGCTCAAAATTTTGATGGCAAAAACATGAATAATTTAACGATATTAAATAATTCACCTGGGGGATTACATAATATTATAATTTCTCAAAAAGCAGTATGGAATAAAAGAGAAAAAGCCTGGGATTTTTTTAATGGAGTAGTTTATAATCTGAGTTCAGATGCTTCTTACCAAGATAGCGTTTACTTTGAGAAGCAACAATTTACTTTCCCTAAAACTCCTTTAGAATTAGCAGTTCAAAGTCGAGATCCTTATGACATGAATATTATTCAAGCAAGAAAATACTTAAAATTACTCCACCTTTTAGGAGATGAAAAAGCAATTTTAATCTTTGAAGTTAGGACCGCGCAAAAGTTTTCTTTTCCTTTTGTGTGTCTAATCTTTGCTTTAGTAGGTTCTGCTCTAGGAGTTCGTCCCAATAGTAGCAGTAAAGCTACTAGCTTTGGTTTAAGCGTGGGGATTGTTTTTAGTTATTATTTGTTAGGGTTTGTAATTGGTAGTTTAGGCTTGGTTGCCATCCTAACTCCTTTTATGGCTGCCTGGTTACCTAACTTTATTGGTTTAGCTATTGGAGTATGGTTATTATTTCGCTGTGATGTTTGACGCTTCCAACCATAGTCAATCCAATTCTCTTCTTACTTCCAGGGCTCTTGGTTAATTTACCTGACATGATATAAATCGCTTTCCCAACCAATACTGTTCGGTTAACCAAAAATTGCTGGTTGAGGCAGTAGGGGAGTCCGCTTCGCTCGGGAGGTGGGAGGAAGGGAAAAACAGATGATAGGCGATCGCTTTTTTTTCTACCGCAACCACAGGAGCAAGGTTATTCACAGTTAACTCAAAGGTTGTAGTTGTGAAGTCTCCATCACTGTCGGTAGCAGTAATAGTCACGGTTTGACTCTCATCAGGGCCATCTGTTGCATTGTAATTCCAACTCCAAGTACCATCTCCATTATCGGTAATAGTTCCGACTGAAGCGGTGAGGGTTAAATTATCAATACCAGCATCGGTGTAGGTGATGGTGTTGGTAGCTATTTGCCCTTCATCAATGGCGATCGCCTCTTTTTCTACCGTCACCACAGGAGCAAGGTTATTGACAGTTAACTCAAAGGTAGTACTAGTAATTGCCCCATCACTGTCAGTAGCAGTAATGGTAACAGTTTGAGTCTCATCGGGGCCATCGGTGGTATCGTAATTCCAGCACCATGTTCGTAGAGGGAAGCGGAGCTGTTGGTTTTGAGCGCGACTTGGTAAAGTCCTTGTAGGGTGGAGGGTACAGTTAATTGTTCGACTCGGGCATAAGATTGACCTGGAGCCAAGGTGCCCTGGTAGGTAAATGAACCCAGAGAAATTGCGCCTCCGCCTCCTGCTGGTTGCAATTCGACGCTGTCTATCCAAGTACCTGTGGCTTCTCCAGTACCAGTATTGCTCACTCGCCAGAACAGGTCTAGGTTTTGTCCTGCCTCCATGGCTTCTGGAGCAGTAATTTCGGTTACTTGGAGATCGGGGGGTGGGGTGAGGGTTACTGCTACGGCGTCGGAAACTATTCTATTGTTGTCGGTGTAGATAAATTCATAAACACCACCGGTGGTAGCTACTAAGTAGTAATCTCCACTAACTGCTAAAAGTCCCGTGTGGCTGTATTCTGCTATTAGAAAGTAGGTTGGGTTGAACGGTAGTGAAACCCAACACCAACTCTTGTATTTGTTGGGTTTCGTCGCCTCAACCCAACCTACCTTGAGCAAAATTTTATTATGGGTATTTAACTTAACATGATATTGTACCAGTTTTCTAAATCTATGATACATATCTGACCCCCTAACCCTCGTTACCAAGCTATGCTTTATAGGTAAGTTTCTTAACAAAAGCTCTGAAGCTTGCTATCAAAGAAATACAGCCCTCTGTTGAATTTCACTAACTTGACAAAATAACAAAACCATGTGTAGGTAAAACAAGATTTTTGTTATTGGTGATCACTAGTTAATTTTATGCTCATTTTGTTACCACAACCCACTTCAGAATCAATTCTCAAGCTAATAACTAAAGTCCATTTCCATGGACTGACGGTTAATGCCCCGTTCCAAGTAATCAAAAGTTGATGTATTTTCAGATTCAGAGCAAGTTATGATGAAATGCTAGGTAGATAATAATTTAGAAATCTGAGATTATGGTTAACGCAAAGATTAGAGTAGGTGTTTTGGGTTTTGGTGGTTTAGGACAAGCCGCAGCCAGAGTGATTGAGCCTAAATCAGAAATGCTTTGGGTAGCTGCTGCCGATCGCAAGGGATATGCCTATAACCCACAAGGATTAGATGCCGATCTGTTAATCCCAACTTACTACCAAAGAGGTTCAGTTGGTTATCTAGATAACTACGGTACTTTGAGCCATGACAGTATTGAGGATTTAAAGGAAAATGCTACAGTAGATGGTTATTTTTTAGCCTTGCCTAATTTACCTAATACATTTATGGCAGATGTGGCCCGCCAATTTATTAACTCTGGTTGGCAGGGAGTGTTGGTTGACGCGCTGAAACGTACTAGTGCTGTAGAGCAATTATTACAACTCCGATCGCAATTTGAGCAAGCAGGGATCACTTATTTAACTGGTTGTGGTGCTACCCCTGGTTTATTGACTGCGGCGGCGGCGATCGCTTCTCAAAGTTACGCCGAAATTCATCAAGTAAAAATTACCTTTGGGGTAGGTATTGCCAATTGGGAAGCTTACCGAGCCACAATTCGGGAAGATATCGCTCATTTACCAGGTTACGATGTGGAGAAAGCCAAAGCGATGACAGATGAAGAAGTGGAGGCTTTTTTAGATAAAACTAATGGGATTATTACCCTGGAAAATATGGAACATGCTGACGATATTATGTTAGAGTTAGCTGGCATATGTCCGCGCGATCGCGTTACCGTTGGCGGCGTGGTGGATACTCGTAACCCGAAAAAGCCCCTCAGTACCAATGTGCAAGTTACTGGGCGAACTTTCGAGGGTAAAATTTCTACCCATACCTTTACTTTAGGAGATGAAACCAGTATGGCAGCTAATGTCTGCGGGCCAGCTTTTGGCTATCTCAAAGCAGGAGTAAGTTTACATCATCGCGGTATTCATGGTTTATTTACGGCAGCAGAAATAATGCCTCAGTTTGTGAGATAGTTAATGGTTGGTGGTTAGTGGGCAATGGTTTCACCTTTTATAATTTGAGATAAACTACAAATAATTAGCAATTAATAGTGAGTCATTTACAGCAAAACATACACGTCATCATTCGAGCTGGTGACGAGAGAGGATACTTCGCTGAATGTATAGAAATACCCGTTGTTACTCAAGGAATGACACTGGATGAAGTTTCACAAAATCTTGTTGAAGCCGTTAGCTTACACCTTGAAGGTGAAGATCCTAGTGAATTTGGTCTAGTAGCTGAACCGTCTCTTTCTGTAACTTTTGAACTACAGCTAGCATATGCCTAGATTTAAACGACTATCTGGTTCAGAAGTTATTAAAATTATGGAAAAGTTTGACTTTCAGGTGCATAGTCAACGTGGTAGCCATGTCAAGATACGTAGAATTACTGAAACAGGGAAAGAAACTCTGACTATTCCCAATCATAAGCAGTTAGACACTGGAACTTGTAGAGCTATTTTAAGGCAAGCCAGCAAATATATCCCACTTTCGGAATTATCTACCTATTTCTATGACTAAGAGACAGAATACAATAACCTCAATCAGCAATCAATTTTGCTAAAGTGGGATGGCGATCGCTAACTGGATGTTATTCCTAACTAAGTCTAATAACCTTAATCAGCAATCAATGGCATCCTGCTTTCCTTTCTTTGGGTGATAGCTTGGAAGCAGATAATCCTGAAATTACTGCCGTTGCAGAGAAATTCGTCATAGCGAACTGCTACAAGCCAGAGGTAGCAGCCCAAAAGTTCAAATGATTTTGGTAGCCATCATAGGGGTAGTGTGCCTAATTTCAGGAATTGGGGAGGTTTTTGTATCCTTATGAACTGTTTACGTGATTACTACATTTAAACTACAAAACTAGATCGCACTTTTGCCTTTTGAATTTTGACTTTGAGCAAAGCGACAGTGCCAGGTGAAAGCGGAAAAAGCCCAATACTTCGTAGGCAAAAAGCTCAAATCAAAGTCTTGACAAATCTTCGAAATCCTTATCTACTATATTTTACAAGTCTGTACGCGAGAGAAGAAATATCGTAACCCACGAACACCCCAACCCCTCCCAACAGCGCCCAAGCCATTAGAACCTAAAGGGAGATGTCCTACGACGGGAGTAGTATTACCTAATTCAAAAGTTAGGTCTGAGTACTTCAACCATTCTCCTCCTTTTCGCCAACCCACTTGGTCGCCAAATTTTTTCCAGATTTCATCATTATACTCTTTTGTACCACCTAAACCTATATAGATTTCTTTTTGAACAGAGAAGCCAAAACGACGATTACTGTAGTGTACCCAAAGTTGATCTATAGTTTTTAAATCTTCACAAGGAAAATTTTCTATATCTTTTACCTTAACATCCCACCAATCTTTTTTATTTATTACTTCCAGCATTCTGTCTGATGTTTCTTGGTCTGCTTCTTTCCATTTACCTGCGGCTAGGAGGTCACGCAGTTTGGTATAGTCAACGCCCTTTGCACTTTTGAGCTCAATTTTTCTAGACGGGGATTTAGGTTGAAGAGATGAAACTGAATTAGGGATGCTAGGTTTCTTTCCCGTAATTCCCCAAATTAATCGATTCATCGGTTCAGGAGCTCGAAAATCAACCCAAGTCATTCCCTCGAGAAAAATGGGCAATTCTGGTTGTTCAGGGGCATTGGGAAGCAGAACTGGAATAACAGGACTTCCTTGCTTGACAAAGCGGCGTAAATAAGCTTCAATTTCCATTTCTTGCCAGGGACCCAAACCACTTTTACCGACAAAAACAGCGGCTGACTTGATATTTCTAATCTGCCTCTCAAGCTCTCGCTGCCAGGGCAAACCAGGCTGAAGATGCCACTCATCTAACCAAGGATTAAGTCCCAGTTGCTGGAGTTGCTGAGCAATGTTTCTGACTTCAGGTTTATCTTGGCTATTGTGACAAAGAAATACATCAAATTCACTCATCTACAGTTTGACTCCTTACCTGAAATTCCAACTCTGCCATCTTCTTCTCTAAATCATCCACTCTATTTATGAGCGGCACATTTTTAGCACAGCTAAGATACTGAGCGATCGCCCTAACTACCACATCATCAACATATTTGTTGAGCTTTTCAAAGATGGATGGGGGGATTCTGACGGCAATTTGAGGTCTAGTCATGGCAGACAATTATTCTATTTCTACTATATTAACCCCATAACAGAGCATTACCACTCTGAATCTTTGTGCGATCGCAGCTCTTGTAGGGTGGGCATTGCACCAAAAAATCTGGGATAAGCTTAAAATTAGGCAAAGGAATGCCCACCAAACCATGTTTGACTCAACTTTAGCGTACTCGATGACCTTTCATATCTTTAACATTAGAGATATTAGATAATAAAGTTAGTCCCCTAGTGGCAGCTATGGGACATGGAAAACTTTTTGAAGATAGGAGTTTAACTGATGTCTGACGAAGAATTGAAACAGTTAATTGGTTCTAACGCTAAAGCTATTCAGGCTTTAACTAACGTTTTATCTCAAGAGAGGGAAGAAAGAAACAGGGAACGTAGTCAATTTTATCAAGCCCTAGCAGATATGCAGCGTCAATTTATTGATCTAGGAAGACGGATTGACAATAATTCCGCTGATATTCGTGAATTAGCTGTGGAAAACCAACGGATTTTGAGATACCTGGAGTCGATTGTTAACAAGCCAGGTAACTGAGTACGATCGCCTCCTACAAGATCGGCGATCGCTCCTCTTAGCCTCTCACTAATAGTGAGGCGCTTAAAATTGAGGTTGTAGCGTTTTTAGCAGTTGATATGGAAAAATACTTGAGAGTTAGTGAAGTCATTGATTGGCAACATCCAAAAATTGTGGAATGTGCCCAGCAAATCGCATCGGGACACAAAACATCAACGGCGATCGCCAAAGCGTGTTTTGAATGGGTGCGAGACGAGATTTTTCACAGTTGTGATTATCAAATGAATCCTTTGACTTGCCGAGCTTCAGACGTTCTTCGATATCAAACAGGTTATTGCTACGCTAAGAGTCATTTACTAGCAGCATTGCTACGGGTACACCAAATTCCAGCAGGATTTTGTTATCAGCGATTAAGTATTGATGATCAAGGTGCTCCATACAGTTTGCACGGCTTCAATGCAATCTATTTACCTGAAATTGGTTGGTATCGTATTGATGCAAGAGGAAACAAACAAGGAGTCAACGCTCAGTTTACTCCTCCTCGGGAACAGCTAGCGTATCAGGTTCAGTTGTCTGAAGAGGCAGATTTTCAAGTAATTCTGGCCGAACCACTTCAGATTGTCATAGAAGCGTTGCAAGCTCATAGTACATGGGATGGTATGCTTCGCAATCTTCCAGACATTTCCTTGAAGTCCGCGACGGGTTATCTTTCTCTTTCTAAGATACAAGGGTGTGCGTGTTGGTGGTGACAATCTATAAAACAAAATTGAATGCAACAATCAACCGTAACGCACCAAATTAAACAATAACGGAGCGTTACGGCTTAAAATATACCAATATAATCTAAAGTATCCCAAATCGAACGCAATGGCACACCCTACGAAAATCTAATGAGTGCGATCGCCGATCTGATAAGATGCTTTGCTTCGCTGTGAAATGTAACACACCATTGATTATCTATATATTTGGTGGGTTACGCGCTCCGCTAACCCACCCTAAAATAATCTTGTTTATTTTTATCAGTCAGTGTTAATTTCTACTGAGATTAATTCTATTTCTTTACCTTGAAGAATATGATTACTAAATTGATGACAATGAGGACATTCAAAAAACCATTCTTGAGGATTAAATTTTTCTTGACAAGAATCGCAGTAACAAATAACAGGAATAGTATTAATCTTTAAAGTGGCATTTTCGGCAATTGTACCTTGAGTAATTACATCAAAAGCGAATTCTAGAGCTTCTGGAACAACTCCTGATAGTTTACCAATATTCATGTTTATTTTCTGAATATAATTGGCATTTTGTTGTTTAGCATGATCAATGGCAATTTCTAAGGTACGTTCCATAATACCTATTTCGTGCATACTTTTTGCTCTTCCTTTGACAATGATTGTTCAATTAAATTTTGAATTATTACTAGTGCTTTTTGTTTCCCTTTTTCAGCAAAATCAGATATTTTATTGCCAAAATCTAAATTAATTATTGGTATATTGATTAACCATGCTTGAGGTGTTTTTTTGTAAAGAAACTCTGTTAAATAAATAAGTGATTCTGGGGTAAGATGGTGAGTCCAATTTCTATTAGTTTGTGATTTTTTTAGATGAGTTAAGTTTACTTGTTTGGTTTCAAGACTGGCATCAATAAAAATTACCGTTTCAAATTCTGCTATTTTTTCGGCTAATTCTGGAACCAATTGATGTAAAAAAAGTGATTTTACTTGAGGTAAATGCCATTTTTCCACTTCCATAGCTACG
>JAAUYA010130098.1_pt1 | contig 15586 bp, 17 predicted proteins | sample 7278161 | NCBI WGS metagenome assembly JAAUYA01 (sample SAMN14350120, study PRJNA611818) | marine sediment metagenome | isolation source: surface marine sediment (3m) | place: French Polynesia: Moorea | collected 2018-08
AAAATTCTTTCTTTGGCAGTACGACTACTGAATTAAAAAATTAAAGCTCGAAACTGAGAACAAATTTAGGTCTCTAAATATAACTAAATAATTAAATAACTAAAAGCAGTTACAGTTATTGTCAATAAGCCGGTCCCCCAACTTGATGTTTTAGTCAACCTCAATCGCTCAACCTATTAATATATTTAAGCTAGAGGAAGATTGTCTCCCCTTCAGCAAACCTGGTCTAACGACGAGGTGGTTAAAGAGTACAAAGACCAAACCTGTGAGCGGGGTTTCCGCTTTCTCAAAGACCCATTATTTTTTGTCTCCCGCCTCTTCCTTAAGTCCCCAAAGCGAATCATGGTCTTGATGATGGTGATGGGACTCGCTTTATTGGTTTACTCGCGCTTGACAACGGCAAGTGCGACAAACCTTGGCAGCCTCTCAAGAGACTCTCGCCGATCAGAAGGGGAAACAGACCTCTAGACCGACTTTACGTTGGTTGCTCCAATGCTTCCTCTCTGTTCATCTGGTTTGGGTTAATGGAGTCAAAACTTTTATCAAGCTCACCGAACCGCAAAGGCAAATTTTACAGTTCCTCAGCCCCAACTGCCGAAAATATTATTTGCTCTGTTAGGTAACCTGCCGAATGTGGGTTTTATGCTATGGGAAAAGTATTTTTTTTGGGCTACGTTTATGAATTTTGGATTAGTTTTACTGTTCTATTTATTCATCAACAATGAACATCCATTGACTTTGATTTGATTAGAAACCAAGAATGCAGTTTCACAAAACCTTGCTTTCCTACCTCAACTTTGAAAAAAGCGTGCCACTTGACAGTGAAATCCCGGTAGCAGTGGCGAAGTAATTTCATCCTCTGGCAAGAATGTGCTAAACGATCGCAGTTGGGTATTTTCTCGGCGGTAAACCTCGACTTGAGGTAAGCGCCAATCGACAATCCAATACTCTTGCACTCCTTTGAGAGAATAGAGTTTCAGTTTCGCTTGGCGATCGCGTCGCTCATTGTTACTACCCGGAGACAGTACCTCAACAATTAACTCGGGAGCGCCGGTTAAATGCCCTTCCTCATCGACAAGGTTTGCTAAACGTTCTTTGCTAATCCAGATGACATCGGGAATCACATTGTCAGCATCAGAAAAAATCACCCCAGGGTTTATAAAAGGTTCTCCTCTTCCTGTTTCTTCTGACCAAAGGAGCAATCGTGCATAAATCCGTCCAATAGTATCTTGATGACCAAGATGAGGTGCTCTCGTCACAAACAGTTCTCCATCAACAATTTCGTATCGTTTCCATTCGTCGGCTTCTAGCAATTCCAGATCAGCAATTGTCCAGCGGATAGCATCAACGTTAGCTTGAGCCATTAGTTGTGACTCCTAGATTTTTACAAGGTGTTATCATCAGCGATAACTTCTATGATACATTATTTAGTTTTGATAGTTGATGGTTGATAGTGGAAAACAATTAGCCATCAACCATCAACAATGAAACACTATTGTTTTGGTCCTAAACCAACTTTGCCAGCATAAATAGCGCGATCGCCTAATTCATCTTCAATGCGTAAGAGGCGGTTATATTTAGCTACCCGTTCACTACGACACAGAGAGCCAGTTTTAATTTGTCCGGCTCGGGTTGCCACAGCTAGATCGGCGATCGTGGTATCTTCGGTTTCACCAGAACGATGGCTAACCACTGAGCGATACCCATTACGAGTCGCTAATTCGATAGTTTGTAGGGTTTCGCTCAGAGTACCGATTTGATTCAATTTAATCAAAATGGCGTTGCTAATACCCAGATCGATACCTTTTTGCAAGCGAGTGGGATTAGTGACAAATAGATCGTCTCCTACCAGTTGAATCCGGGAACCTAACTTCTGAGTAAGTAACTTCCAGTTATCCCAATCTTCCTCATATAAACCATCTTCAATGGAAACAATGGGATACTCATCAACTAATTTAGCCAAATAATCCACTAATTCAGCCGCAGAATGAGCAGAACCATCATAGATATATTGTCCATCTTGATAAAACTCATTGGCGGCAACGTCCATAGCTAGAGCGATCTGTTCGCCGGGCTGGTAACCCGCTTGCTCAATGGCTTGAATTAGCAAATCTAAAGCTTCCTGATTTGATTCTAAGTTAGGAGCATAACCTCCTTCATCGCCAACCCCAGAGAGTAATTTTTTCTCCTTGAGTACCTTACTCAAAGAAGCAAAAACCTCAGCCCCCCAGCGCAAGGCTTCAGAAAAAGACTCCGCACCAATAGGCATAATCATAAATTCTTGAAAATCGACATTGTTATCAGCGTGGGCTCCACCATTGAGTACATTCATCATCGGTACTGGCAATAAATTTGCCAAAGGACCACCTAAGTAGCGATAGAGAGGAATTTGTAACTCATTGGCTACCGCTTTAGCAGTGGCTAATGATACGGCTAAGATGGCATTAGCGCCCAAATTTTTCTTATTGGGAGAGCCATCTCGAGCAATCATGGCTCGATCGACAGCTACTTGGTCAAAAGCATCAATGTCCATTAATTCAGGGATAATTTTCTCTTTAATATTGCGGACGGCGGTAAGTACACCCTTGCCGCCATAGCGATGCTCATCTCCATCACGTAACTCATGGGCTTCAAAAGTACCGGTAGAAGCACCGCTGGGCACTTGAGCAATACCTACTGCCCCAGTCTCCAAGCGTACTTCAGCTTCAACGGTAGGACGACCGCGAGAATCCAGAATTTCTCTAGCCTCGATTGCTTCAAACGTCATGGGTTCTTGCTCTAACATTGTTTCTCTATTGCTCCTGCGATTTAATTTTCCGGGAAATCTACGCCAATAATACTCTTTTTATTGTCAAAGATGAACAACATATCATCAGTATTATTAGTAAATTCGATGGTCACAAATACAATATCAGTATCACCTGCTGATGAGCCTCTTCTGATAACTGTATCAACTACCTTTTTAAAATCACCATTTTCTCGCAAAAGTTGTTTCCATTTTTGTTGTACTTGTTGGGGAAAAATATCTTCTTTCAAGAAAGGATGTAAGTATCCTCTAACATTAGCAAAATCTTCTGCTGCTAGAGAATTAACGACTTCAATGGCAATCTGGTCAATTGACTCGGAGTTAGGAAGATCGAGACCTACTATCTCCTGATTATTGTTAAAAATAACGATCCAATCTTCGGTAACTCGAGCAAACTTTACGGTAACAAATACCAAATTGCTAGTGGGAGTATTGATTACTCTAGACTTAATTATCTCTTTAAAACTACCATTTGCCGAAATTGTTCTAATCCATATTCTTTGGATTCTCTCGGCAGATATTTCTGATTTCAAATCAGGGGTAAGCAGAACTCGTACTTGAGCAAATTTTTTATCCAAGAATAAACTCAAAAAATTTTCAGCTTTTTCTTTTAAAGCTTCATTCTGATTTTCCTGAGATGCTTGAGCTAATTGACTTGATAAAACCACATTCTCGGCTTTACTCGAAACACTAACGGTACCTATTACCAGAGTAAGCAATAACAAAGAGACAGATTTGGTTAATTTCATAGAGTAATTGTCAATTATCAAATAAATAAAGGTCTAGACAGCATTGTACCTGTTGAAGTGTTGATTGTTGAAGCGTTGATTATTTTCCACTGTCTACCATCAACCTAGAGTGTTAACTTTGTGAAAGAAAATCAGGCAATTTGGTAACATAATCAAGAGATTGAGGGTTAAATAAACAATTACCAGAGCCAACTAAACAGCTACTGCTTTATTCCTGCTTTTTGAAGGAATTGTCCTTAGGCGACAAACCTACATACCATTGATAACTAAATGAACCAACAATAAAAGCAATGAGGAACAAGACTGGATTCCAAATACCCAGTACCAAAGCGGTAATACTTGGTCCTGGGCAGTATCCAGCAACGCCCCAACCGATACCAAAAATAGCAGCGCCAAGGACGAGGGGTAGGTCAATATCTTTCCTCGTCGGTAAATAAAACTTACCTGCGAAAATTGGCTGAGGTAAACGCAGCACGAAGCGAAAAGCAATTACTGTAACCCCAACAGCCCCTCCTAAAACAAATAATAGTGTTGGGTCCCAATCTCCTGTAACATCCAAAAACCCCAATACGCGATCGCGATCGATCATCTGAGAGAGACTTAAACCAAAACCAAATAGGAGTCCTGAAAAAAGAGCAATTAAATTCTGTTTCATTTTCTATTGTTTAATTTCAAGTTTAGTGTCGATCAAAACCTGGCCGATTAGACAAGTACGTGACCAAATGATTTTAGATTGAAGAGGGGAGATTGTAGATTGAGTAAAAACAAGCCGAAGCAAGTAGCATGGGTAAATCTACAATTCTTTTATCTACAATTAATCGGTCAATCTTCAATCTACAATCGGCAATCTACAATTCCTTAACCAGTAATAAATACTGTAATAATGGCAGTTATCAGAAAGGTAATTACGGCCACCAGAGAACGAAAAGATAATCTGCCTAAGCCACAGACTCCATGACCACTGGTACAACCGTTACCCATGCGCGTACCAAAACCCACTAGTAAACCACCAACAATCATCGCTACAGGTGCAAAGGAAGATAGGGGTGTAGATGATGATCTAGGTATGTATTCGTAAAGAAAACCACCTACCAACATCCCAGCAATAAACAGCCAACGCCAATTCTCTTCCTTAGTAAATTTCAGAGCACCGTTGATAATGCCGCTAATACCAGCAATCCGACCATCGAAAGCTAGCAAAATAGTTGCACTTAGACCAATAAGCATCCCGCCAGCTAAAGCTGCAATCCAATTAACCTCTGCCATAACAATAAAGGTATTATTTTTCTAAATGTTCGCCTGCGGCTTTCCAACCCTCAATACCAGGACGAAAAGCTTTAACTTTATTATATCCGAGCATTTGCAGAGCCATAACGCCCATAGCAGCTCGATAACCTGTCGAGCAGTAAAGTATTACAGGACTATTTTTAGGAATCTGGTTGAGATTATCACTCAGCGATCGCAAAGGAATATTCATTGCCCCTTGAAGATGACCAGAAGCATATTCTCTAGGTTCGCGAACATCTATTAATAATGCTTGCTTTTCTTTTGCCATAGCCTTGAGTCTATCTATCTGTTTGACCGTGTAATAGTCGCGGGGAATTGACACCAGAAACTGCTGCACTGTGGTTAGGGTAAGATTTTGGGAAGCTAATTCTGCTTCAGAGTTCTTGCTGTCAACCGCCTCTACTTTATCTGTGGTTTGAGGGGCACTGAGGGCAGCAAAAGTAGGATTGGCTTCTAAAAAAGCACAAAAATACAACCAGATTCCTAACAACAAGGCAGCTACGAGTTTTTTCATCTTTCTAAACAATTACCTTATTCTCCATAGATAACTACAGTTGAAAGCGATAATTTTTTCCATCGCTAAAATAGTCGAAAATTGCTAGACATATACAGACAAATTATTTCGATTGGGTATTGATTATACTCTTTTTATAAATTTTGATTGTCAATTAAACTTCTCGCACCTTGCTGTACCCTTTGCAAGGGTTTCTTCCTGACTATTCCTGCAATATGAGGACTGACAATGGGAAAAGCTAGTTTAAACCGATAGTAATTAACAGTTTCCAACCCTACCTGCTCCAAAATGCTCCAAATTTCGCGGTTGGTATGGCAGTTATCAAACAAGGTTTTCCAAACTGGTTCGATCCCATTTTGCATCCTTCGCGTCCAAGTGCCACATTCCCCAGCAACGTGTTCGATGAAGATAAAATTACCTCCTGGTTTGAGGATGCGTTTAATTTCTTGGAGGCTACGGTCAAGATCGCTAACGGAACAGAGAACGTGGGTACTGACGACATGATCGATGCTTTCATCCTCCACTGGTAAATCTTCTGCCGTTCCCTGATACAGTTCGATGTTAGAGAGTCGGTGTTGCTGGGCTTCCCGTTCTAGATAAGGATGCATATGGGGATTGGGTTCGACACCAATCCAATAGATATTATCAGGATAATAAGCAAGATTTGCCCCAGCACCAGGTCCAATTTCTAGAACTTTATTTTGTAAGTTTCCTAAGAGTGCTTGTTTGAGTTCTCCTAAGCTTTTATACTCAGGGCAATCGATTAACTTAATCGCGCTGGCATCAGCACTATTGGCTTGCGCCATGCCCCAAGCAAACAAACGTTTGTGGATAGTAGAAAGATTCATAAGTCAATGTTTTAACTGATGGCGATCGCTTGCGAGCAATGCTCCACCTGAGATAACCAATTATCACAACTAGGGAGGAAAATTAAATTCTTAAACCCACCAAGGTTTTTCTCCTGTACGGGGATCGGTTTCTGTCCAGGGAGAAATCCGAATATAGTCTCCTTCAACCTTTACGTGAGCAAGCTGTAAAGGAAGAGGTGCAGGACCGTGTAATACCCTCCCTTCATCATTGTAACGAGAACCATGACAAGGACATTGGAATTGATTATCGTGGGGATTCCAAGGAAAAGTACAGCCTAAGTGGGTGCAGTTATTGAGAATTCCCCAGGTATGCAGCGTCCCGTCTTCTTTGATGGTGAGATAAGTTGGCTCCCCAGCTAATCCTGCAACTAAAGCTCTAGTTCCAGGAGGTTGAGCCAAAATTTGGCTGGCAGGAATTAGATTCCCGTTAATATCTTTTGCCAGGATCGAACCATCTTCCTCTACTTCTTTGGCTGGTAGCAAAAATTTACCTAGCGGATAAAGGGCTGTACCAGCAGTAGCAGCAACGACAGTACCAGTGAAAAAGTTAAGTAACTGTCTGCGCGACATGGATGGGCTTTCTATTGGTAGACTTTCTTCCATGGGTTTGTACCTCCTTAAATTTTGTGATTATTTTGTTCTAGTTTTGTTGGGGATTTCGAGTATTGATGCCCAACAAGCCATCAAGCAGACAAGAAGCAGCTAGAGCAGTAATTGCCAAGACAGCCGCCGCCATAGTCAAACCAATACCTAAAGCCGAACCACTATAAACCAATAAACCCAAGTAAGCTAAGGCAATGGCTAAAATCAAACGGATGATGCGCGCTGCGAAGCAGATCCCTGCGGGATCGCCTCTTCAAAGGTTTTATTAACAACTTGGGTTAAGTAATACATGTATACCCCCTATGATTTAAGTATTGCTAAGAAACTTTACGTTTCTTTAAATTAGTTTATAACTAATTAGTTATTTTGTCAAGTAATAAAATTTTAAACCTAATTCTGCTGCTTAGAGAACAACTAGTGCTCCAGAGCGATAGGAAGCCGTTGTCCCTCCTTTGAGGAGATATGTTTAAAATTACAGTAAGTTTGTTTCTAGGCAGCTACGTTATCCGATCGCTAGACAAAATTAGGATTTTATTGTTGACTTCTTGCCAATACCGCCTGAGCATGATAGAGTTTCTATCGAAAAGGAATCACTCAGGTAAATAATTATGATCGATCTTTCCCCGTTCCCTGCTCGACCAAAGCCAGATACTCTCAACGTTATGATTGAGATTCCAAAGGGTAGCAAGAACAAGTATAAGTTTAAAAATGGAGCGATGGTTTTAGATCGTGTTCTACGCTCCTCAGTTCAATATCCATTTGACTACGGCTTCGTACTGAAAACCAAAACTGGTGACGGTACTCCTCTAGACAGCTTAGTGATGATGGATGAACCCACTTTCCCTGGCTGTATTATTGAGGTACGACCTATCGGGAGCTTGATTGTGATTGACGAGGGAGATCGGGACGATAAGCTATTGTGTGTACCTACTGAGGACTGGAACTTTACACATATAAAAACATTGAACGACATAACTTCCAGTCGCCTAGATGCAATAGAAGAATTTTTCCGAACTTACGCAAACCTAGAAGAAAAGGAAGTTGAGGTTGGGGACTGGCAAGGTATAGAAGATACCAAAAAACTTGTGCAGAAAAGCATTGATGCTTACAAATAGTCAGGACTAAATCAAGTTTATTAAACTGAACTAAACTTCCAGATTTTTACGCGACCATCATTACTACCGCTGACTATTGTTCGACTATCGGAACTAATCGCCAAACAGAGCACGGCACTAGAATGCTTTTTCAGAGGAGGGCGTATCAGCTTACCGTCATTGGCATCCCACAACTTAATTGTTTTATCTTTACTACCACCAATGATTGTCTGCCCACTTGATGTGAAGGCCACGGCATAAACTCCACCTGAGTAGTCAGTTAAATTTAGAAGAGGGCTTTTCATTTCCCCGCTGGCCATATCCCATAATTTAATTGTATTATCACTACTACCGCTACCACCGCTACCGCTAGCAAAAACCAATTTCCTAGGACTAATTGCAACTGAAAGGATTTTGATTTTACCTAATGAAGTCCGGCTGAGTTCTTTGAATGTGCTCATATCCAACTGTCTGATGGTACCTTCTTCACCTCCACTAATGAGCCTTTTGCCATTAGAAGTAATAGCAAGTGCTAAAATTTTCTCTTGGGACTGGATTATAGAAACGCATTGCTCAGTATTGGGATCAGTATTGAGATTCGAAACCCAGATCTTTCCATCTGAACCACCACTGATTATCTTATCATCAGAAGTCATTACCACAGAATAAACCCCGTGTGATGGTATTGGTATTGTTCGACGCAGCTTGCGCTCGCTTAAATTCCATAACCTAATGGTTTCGTCACTACTGCCACTAACGAGAGTTTCTCCGTCAGGGCTGATAGCCAAGGATCTTACCCACCCCTCATGTCCAGAAAGAGTGTCAATAAGTTTTCCCTCTAAACTCCAAAGTTTAATCGTACCATCAGCACTACTAGAGACAATTGTTTGGTTGTCAGGAGTTATAGCCAAAGAAAGAACCCTCTTCGGTGAATGTGCAGCAACCTCAGTGATAGAGGGATCAACCGCAAAAACCACTGGATCTGGGGGAGTTGGGATTGGTCTCTCTCGAAATTCTTCTTGTTCAATTTTATGAGCTTCTGCATCACTAAGATTCAAGTAGTGTTTGATTTCATCCAAAGTTTCACGTAATTGCCCACTAAAAGGGATTCCTTCCTTAAAAGTGATTCCTTCCTTAAAAGGGATTTCTTCCTGTTTAACCTGTTTAAGGGCTATTTTGACAGCTTCTCGATATTTCCTAAATTTGTATTGTTCTGGTGGGGGGTTTAACTCTTCTTCTAAGATTCTTTTAGCTTCCTCATTTGTCAAGTCAAACTTATCACGCCATATCTCTATGAGTTTCTCATCCAGCGGCTCAAGTGATGGAGATGGAGTCTGTGGTTTCCTTTTAAGCAAATCTTTTACCTTGTCACGAAATATTTTTTTAGTTTTTGTACGAAATGTTTCTTTAGTTCCTGCCAGGATGATCTTCTTTCCCTTATCTTTAGAATTAATTGTTGGTGTCTGTGATGTCTGTTTTTTTGATGTCTCTTCTTGTGATGCCTGTTTTTGTGATGTCTGTTTTGGCAGAATCTTGCTTAGTTCAGTAGTTGCATATTTGTGAAGTTCTCCTGCGGTAATAAAACCATTGCCATCAATATCAGCAGCCCCATTTTCAATACCCTTAATTAAGTAGTGGGTATAGATAGACAAGTCAAATTCAGGCAAAATATAGGAATACTCATCTTTATCACAGGATGTTAGAAGTGCAACTCCCTCACCACTCAACTTATCCTTGATATCCTCTCGAACTATAGGTTCAAAAGGGCCTTTGCCTTTTGCAATGAGGGTGTCTTGTAGTGCACCACTAAAGCAACAGTCAAATACCAATACTTTTCTATCTGCATGGCTTTCACGGCTCTTTTTGGCAAGAAATGTACTAGAGATAAAATTACCTTCTTCAATGCTACTATCAGAACTAACTAAATAGAATTCGGAAGCATTTTTATCTTTCCAACCATGTCCAGAAAAATAAAAAAATGCGAAATCCTCCTTTCCCCTCTTCCCTTCAGAGAAGAATTTGCTAATTCCTGTTTCCATTTCCTTACAGGTAGGATTCTCCAATATAGTTACATTGTCCCTGGAAAAGCTACCTAAGTCTGGATCGAGAAGGACTCGCCTTAACGCCTTAACGTCACTAATTGCTTGAGGCAATGGATTAAAACCCTCTCCGTACTCACTAATTCCAATCAGTAGTGCTCTTGCTCTTCTTACTGTCACCATACGTAACTCCTTATTATTCTTAGGATACAAAACTCTGTACAAAGTTTGGCTAAGACTTCTTGTCAGCCGGAAAAGGATTTTGTATAATTTTCGATCAAATCTCTTTGCCCGCAGGAGAATGTTTTTTAGTAAGGGATTCATAATAGTTTTAGCTTCATTTCCAAATTCCATTTACAAGTAAGTATTAAGCCTAATTTGTTAGAATTTAACTATATTAAAATCAAATTATATTCTTGCAAGCTTGATATGTCCACTTCCTAATTTCTTCGAAAAACTAAGATTGTACAACACCCCATAATACCACAAAAGTATGACTATTCGCCAAACTGCGATCGCTAAATTAGAGCAACTACCAGCGTCACTTTTACAAAAGTTAGTGCGATCGCCGCTCTTGTAGAGTACAATCTTCGCTAGCGTAACGCACCATTCCCCTTGCTAGACTAATAAAAGACGAGTTAAAAAGATGATATATGGAACAAAAAACGATCGAGGGAACTTGGGAAGAAATTCTCCAACATAGTGCTGAATTAGCAGGTCAGCGAGTCAGATTGACCATTTTGTCCCATCAAGCTTCAAATTACGCCACCAAAGAATCCCTAGACCAAAGATTAAAAGGAAGAGTTGGGCGAGTCAACTTTCAGCCATCAGACTTATCCGAGCGAGTAGGAGAAGCCTTTACAGAGCTTTTAGAAGCTAAAAACTCATCAACATTAAATAAATGACTCTTTGCGATCGCTGATCCCTTCGAACAGACTACTACTTTTGCTGCTGTCACTACTCCATGAGGTGGAGGTAAATCTTGCTCGCCAAAGGCTCGGCTACGCCGAAAAGATAAGATTCACTGTCGCCTAATTAAAATTTCCCTCAAATATCTAGCACAAAATATTGACTATATAGCTAGTAGGTGATATGATTATAAAACGAGGTATGTGATATACAACCACAAAAGTTTTGAATTAGATATTGAAGCAAACTTTGAGTAAGGAAAAAAATGCTATTACGTCAATTGTTTGATCGAGACACCTGGACTTATACCTATTTAATTGCCGATCTCAATACCAAAGAAGCAGTTTTGGTCGATCCAGTTTTAGAACAGGTAGAACGGGATTTGAAACTAATTAAAGAACTAGGACTGACACTGTTGTATTGTTTAGAAACCCATATTCACGCCGATCACGTTACGGGAACAGCCAAATTGAGAGAATTAACCAGTTGTCAGGGTGTAGTACCGGAAAATGCTGAAGCTAGTTGTGCGGATCGCTTTATCCGTGATGGAGAACTCTTAAAAGTAGGCGAGATTGAGCTCAAAGCGATCGCCACTCTTGGTCATACCGATAGCCATATGTCTTATCTGGTCAATGATAGTAGCGTTCTCACTGGGGATTCTCTGTTGATTCGAGGCTGCGGACGTACAGATTTTCAAAGTGGAGATGCAGGAACACTTTACGACCACATCACTCAGCGACTATTTACTTTACCCCATACTACTTTAGTTTATCCTGGTCACGACTACAGAGGACAAACCGTCTCTACCATTGGGGAAGAGAAGCAGTTCAATCCCCGCTTTGTCGGACATAATCGGGCTAGCTTCATTGAATTTATGAATAATCTCAACCTGCCCAATCCCAAAAAAATAGCAGAGGCAGTTCCTGCCAACAAGCGTTGTGGTCAAGTTGCAGCCGCAGTCTAGAGTTTATCTTTGAGTAATTTTAAAAAGCTGAATATTTGACTTTAAAACCAGATGAAGATTCTTAATCCCAAGGTATTGCAAAACGTTGATGCCAATACTTTAAAACAATGGCTAGATAACGAGGTAGTAACGCTAGTTGACGTTCGCGAACCTTCCGAATATGCTAGCGAACATCTTCCCAATGCTAAGCTTGTTCAGCTGTCTAAGTTTGAACCCAATAAAATTACCCTCGAACCAGATAAAACATTAGTTCTCTATTGTCGAACTGGTAATCGCTCCGCTCAAGCCGCCCAAAAGCTATTTGCTGTAGGTTTCGAGGAGGTAGCTCATCTCGATGGTGGTATTGAAGACTGGAAAAAAAGAGGATTACCAACTATTGTCGATGCTAGTGCCAGCAAAATTACCTATCAACTAAAGGTTAGAAGTGGAAAATGATTTGGATTATCGGACATTTGTTAGCAATTTGTATTGGACTCAGCTTGGGCTTGATTGGTGGAGGGGGTTCTATTTTAGCAGTACCGATCTTAGTCTATGTCATGGGACTAGGAGCAAAAGCTGCGATCGCCATGAGTTTAATCATTGTCGGTACTGTTAGCCTGATTGGTGCAATTCCTCACTGGTTACAAGGTAATGTTAACTGGCAAGTGGCAGCTATTTTTGCACCGACTGCCATGGTAGGTGCTTATCTCGGTGCGCGGATGGCAGGATTGGCCGTTATTACCGAAACCATTCAACTGATTTGCTTTGCTATTGTCATGGTATTGGCTAGTTTCATGATGATTCGGCAAGGAAGGCAGAAGCTGAAGCATCAGAGCTTAGCAAAAGATGCTCTCCAGCACGAGCAGCACCGCCACTGGTTTGCTATCCCTTTAGAAGGATTAGGAGTAGGTGTCTTGACCGGATTTGTCGGTGTAGGAGGCGGTTTTGCCATCATTCCCGCCCTAGTACTTTTAGGCGGACTTCCCATGAAGGAAGCGATCGGGACTTCACTAATCATTATTACTTTTAAATCTATGACCGGATTCCTTGGCTATCTCTCTCAGGTAAATCTGGATTGGAACTTAATGATTTCTTTTGCGATCGCCGCAAGTGTAGGAACGATTACTGGTGCATATCTCACTCGCTTTATTGAGGCGAAAAAACTACAGAAAGGTTTTGGTTATTTTGTTTTAGCTGTAGGCATTTTTGTTTTAATTAAACATTAAAAATTGTTTTGGGATGCATTCATTGCATCCATATTTCAACTAATTCTATTGATCGATCAATCGTTATTCGAGCAACATTCACGAATGAATAGCATGCTTGCAACATCTCAGTATTCATCCACTCATCAACTATTAACTCCGGTTCAGGTTCATACTCCCTAACATGAATTTCCATCCATCGCTTCTGTAAAGCTGGAACTTGATTTTCATTAATGCATGCTATTGAGTTTACCCAATTTTTCGGTGCTATCTCCGCAGCCCAGAGTTCTTGATCGCCAGCAATGATTTTTCCTGGTTTATCCCAAATAACTGCAGGACTACCAGTGACATCCGCTACGACCTCTGATAAAAGCAAAATATCCAGGATATAGACGCAGTCTGGAAAAATGACATGTGCTACACTGAACTTTCCTTCTCGCAGCTCAGACCATTTCCCTGCACGGCAGGCACGACCAATTTCATTTATATCTCCTGCATAAAATTCACTATTTCCTGGAGGGGATTTGTCCATTTTTCACATCCCAACGTCTGAACTCAGCCGCCGCGATTAGCGGTCGGCTGGAGTGACTTGTTAGGTGGGGCTTCATATTCTTGCCAATACTCATTATCTGGTCATTTCCTTCTCAATAGCCTTGCGCCTATCTTCAATTTCTTGTGCCTTGTCTATCGCCGGAGCTATGACGTTCTCTTCTAATGAGGCCAGTAGTTCTTCGAGGTCCTTATACCGATATGGTTTTAGAACCCATTGATAATCTAAGAGATCTCTGAACATAGCATATTCATATTGTGAATTCAGGATTAACGGCTGCACAGGCAATGACGGAAGTCCTGGAACAACGCGCTGCAATTCTTGAGGTATGCTTTTGGCGTCTGTTATGTCAGCAATAACAAATCTGGCGATGTGTGCAATGGTCGAGACAGTTTCTGTCAAATTTCGGCTAGACGGTTTATCGAAATCAAACAAAATGGGAACATAACCTTTTTTGCGAAGTTCCTTCCGGAGCGCACCTAGAACAGCTTTTCGCTCCGGCGTGAACCGACCGAGGATGAGTACGGCTCTGTTAGCTACAGTGTCGATGACATCACGGATTTTTTCGTTGTTAAGAAGCAGATAAATAAACTGTGCAACTTCGAGATGGTCCACCATGATGGTAGGATCATTGGGAGGAGTGATGATGAGATTCGACTGGGCCGTCTCCTCTAGTTTCACCTTCCAAGCAGAAATTCCATAGACTAAACAACTCGTAAGATTCGCCTTCTTCAAGTTTGTCTCGACCAAACGAGCTCGGGTAATGTCTGCCTCACTGAGTTCCGCACGGCAGAGATTCGCCAGGTAGAGGTCAGCACCAGTCAAGTTTGCCATACTGAGGATTGCCCCGCTGAGGTCCGCGCCACCGAGGTTCGCATAGCTGAGGTTCGCCTCACGGAGGTCTGCCTCGCGAAGGTCTCCGTCCACTATGTTGGCACCCTCGAGATCAGCCTCACGGAGATCCGCCCCGCACAATTTTGCCTTTACGAGAAGCGCCGAAATGAGACGTGCCTTACGGAGGTCTGCTTCGCGGAAGTCTGCCTGTGTGAGAATTGCCTCAATGAGGTCCGCGCCGCTGAGCCCTGCCCTGTTGAGCCGTGCTCCGTTGAGGTTCGCATCATTGAGAATTGAATCTCGTAGGTTCGCATCAGTGAAGTCAGTATCGATGAGCTGAGCCTCCTCAAGGAATGCCCCGCTGAGGTCTGCCCCGCTGAGGTTCGCTCCGGGAACCCGCTCGCCAATCAAACTCGCGACGGAGACGTTCACCCCACCCCGGATCGCCTGGATGAGAGCCTCGTCGCTGAGTTCCTCGTCGCTGAAAAGATTCTCACCGACTAATACCTTTCCCTCGCCGCGGCGGATTACCTCGCTGAATTCCTCCATGAAGTGTATCTCGCTGAGCTCACCGAGGATTACCTTGCCAAAGTCCGTACCGCTGAGGTTTACCTCAATGAGGGGGTCCTCTCCGATGACAAGGCATTTCTCATCACTATCCTCGAAAAGGTTAGCTTCGCCAAGGATTGCCTTACCAAGGTCTGCTCCGCTGAGGTTCGCTCCCCGGAGGTCTGCTCCTATGAGATATGCACCGCGGAGGTCCGCTCCGGCAAAGTACGCGCACCGGAGGTCTGCCATGAAGAAGTCAACCTCGCTGAGGTTCGGCTGTATGTCTGGGTTTTTCTCCCTCCACTGATTCCAAACTGTCACTCCTTGTTCGAGCCTTTCGAGATGCTCAGGGTCGGCCATAAGAGTACCTCACGAATGTATACCACTTACCTGAAGTTTTTCTAGCTACCTAACTATTTATTATACCGGCATTTTCCGTATAGTCAACTCCCAGAGAACAAAAAGCCAAAACTTTCTGTATAATCCCCCTGTAAAGAATAATATCCCGAAAAATTCCGTATATTTTCCGAGGATAGCCAGAAGCTTTCTGGATAACATACCAAATAGTCATACTATCCAGAAAGATTCTGAATGTCGTTATGTGCCAACAGTTCTGACGAGAGAAGAAGTTCTAG
>JAAUYA010417883.1_pt1 | contig 15574 bp, 17 predicted proteins | sample 7278161 | NCBI WGS metagenome assembly JAAUYA01 (sample SAMN14350120, study PRJNA611818) | marine sediment metagenome | isolation source: surface marine sediment (3m) | place: French Polynesia: Moorea | collected 2018-08
AGTAGATGTTTACTGAGCAGACAAAATATGGTAAAATGCTTACAGCATAAAGATTATAGATTATTAAATAAAATACCTGAGCAGCACTATCAACCTGCGGAATGTGGGTTGGTAAAGCTTTGAGTGTGTTTTTTCAAAAAAAAATTCAGGCTAGTGAAGGATAACGAACGTCAGCGATTAATTCGCAGCTACAATGAGAAGGGAGAATGGATTGGTTCTACTTTTCTTGACCAAGCAGTAATGAGTCTCACATTCAATAAATCTATGAAGTAATATCTATGACCGTAAGAAGTATTTTTTTAGCGATCGCCTCCCTTTTGGCAGGTTTAGCAGTAGCAGCAGGAGCAGGAGCATCTCATGCTCTCAAAAGCAGGTTAACGGAGAAAGCACTAATGATTTGGGATACCGGAACCAAATACCAGATGTATCACGCTTTGGCTTTATTACTGGTAGTCGTACTAATTGCTAATCAGTCAGTACCCCAAACCTTTTTAATCATTGCGGGCATTGCTTTTACGGTAGGTATCATCCTCTTTTCTGGCAGTTTGTATGGGTTGAGCCTGACTGGTATCAAATGGCTGGGTGCTGTCACTCCGATTGGAGGCTTAGCATTTTTAATCGGTTGGGGCTCTCTGGTAGCTGCTGCATTCAATTGGCGATGATCGAGTGAGCAAAGAGAGGAAGTTTTGGTGAGATGGCAAAATCATGTTAGGATTCGAGCGAAACCGAACTAACGATCATGCCATCCCTGTCAGCATAAAGCCACGCACCAGAATTAAAAGTGACTTCACCGAAACGGACGGGAATATCCCTTTCTCCCAATCCGCGTTTTCGACTTTTGAGAGGATAGGTATTGAGGGCTTTAACACCCAAGGGGAGTTGGGCGATTTCTGCTGCATCACGGATAGCTCCGTAAACCACCAGTCCTCGCCAGTCATTTTCAACCGCTAAAGCAGCCAGCCGATCGCCACACAGGGCACAGCGAAGAGAACCGCCACCATCAATAACGAGAACGCGCCCCTGTCCGGGTTCTGAAAGAAGAGTACGAACGAGGCTATTATCCTCAAAAATTTTGACAGTCGCAATCGAACCGCTAAACTCACTCCTACCACCATAGTTGCGAAAAATAGGAGCGACAATACCAATTACTCCCTGTTCTATGAGAATTTCGTTGGCATCTAGTAAATCGGTTGTTTTGGGCATAATTCCAACAAGATAGTTTTGAGGAACTGGCTAAGGTAATTTTGGATTTTGGATTTTGTGGGGGTGTGAAAACTCTGAATTCTGAATTCTGAATTCTGAATTCTGCATTCCCATCCTCCTATCCCTCATTTCAAAGTTGACGACCCAGTAGTTTAGAGTCCTTCACCATTATTGTGACGAGGTTGAATTATACCGTATCCTCCGTGATTACGTATGTAAATCACGTTAATTTCTTCTGTTTCTTGATTACGGAACATGTAGAAATCATGATCTACTAACTGTAGTTGTTCTAGTGCCTCTTCTATACTCATAGGAGGCATGGCAAAATATTTAGTACGCACTACCTCTGATGGTAATTCTGGTTGGCGATCGCCAATCAAATCTTCTTGGACGGATTTTTCTTCCAAGGGTTCGGTGATTTTAGTGTGGGCATGAATTTTTTTATCAAGATTTCTTTCTTTATATTTTCGTAACTGCCGAGCTATCTTATCAGAGACTAAATCAATACTGGCGTATAAATTTTCACTATTTTCCTGGGCTCGAATGACCTTCCCATTAGCATATACTGTCACCTCAGCTTTATGTTTATTGCTGATGCGAGCGTTACGAGCTACAGATAAGTGGACATCTACTTTAGTAGTTAAATTTTGAAAATGCTTAACCGCTTTTTCTAGTTTCTGTTCTACGTAATCGTGAATAGCATCGGTTACTGCAATGTTATTTCCTTGAATTAAAAGCTTCATTCTTAATACTCCATCATTTATATCGTTAACTCTGACCAATACCATCAAAAAAAACAAATTTTGTTTAAGTATTTATCGGCAAGCAACAGAGTAATCAAAACTGGTATCTGATAATTAATCTTTGCTTCTGAGGTAAGATTATTATTTAGACAAGCAATTAGTTACAGCAATATTATTATTGATTGACAAATGAGCTTCTACAAAGCCGTTGGCACCCATGCCTGGCCAATGAAGAATCTAACCAAGACTCTAAGCTCAAGGTGTTGATGAGTTCTATAACTTTCCTCCTAGAATTCTTTCCTATGAGTTATAGGTTAACACCTGTGTATACTAAAAAACATTTTTTTTTAACTTATTTAACCTTATTTTATTTTCTGTTACATCTATGTTAAGTTTAGTTAAGATAAGCAAAAGAATAAATATATCGATCGGCTCATTGAGCAAATTATATACCCCTATCTCAATACGAGTACTCGGAATATCTTAGATATACCATAGCCAATTTTGCTCATAGATAAACATGACATCTTTATGGTGCAAGCTTAGACATTGCCTATTAATCTCTTTTCTGGTTGGGAGCCAAACTGGCTCCATTGCAGTTGCTGTAGATTCCATTCGAGTGGGAATCCACCAAAATGAACCTAAAGTCTATCGATGACTTTGGTAGTGGCTATTCATCTTTAAGCTACCTTCATCGCTTACCTATAGATACCTTAAAAATTGATCGAGCCTTTGTGAGTCAAATGCAAGCAACAAAGAAAAATCACAAAATTGCTGAAACTATCATTGCCCTGAGGTAGCAACTGGAAATAGATTTTGCTCTACTAATTGAGGAATTCCGGCTATTGCTTCAAATTCATGACAATTCAAACTAATCAAAGGTTGTCCTAAAGCCATGCTAAAAAATGGACTATCATTCGGAATATTTAATGCTCCTTTAACTAAAGCGATTTTAGTTTTAAAGTTAGTTTTAAAGCTCAGTAAATCCGAGTTCAAAACTCCAAAAGATTCGCCACTAAATTCTTGCCGCCACCAAGTTGATAAGTTAAACCATCCCTGTTGATATTCAAGAGAACAAAGTAAGCGATTATTTTGTTTAACCACTACTTTATGCTCTTGCCAACTAAATTGGGCTATCTCCTTCGGTAAACCCCATATTTCTTTCCCTCCAGCGACGGACTTTTCATTATCAACATAAATATGAGATATCCAACTACCAGTTTTATCTTGGTAACGGACGCTCGCTGGTGCCACAATGAGCTCATTGTATTCCATCGTAGAATCAGGAGTGTAATGGGAAAGATAAACTACAGCTAAAGTTTTATTGGCTAAAACCCTAACAGGCTCTAATTCTGCTGGAATAAGAGCGCGAATTTTATCTACTTCAACTAAATGTAAACTCTGAACAGCATAACCTTTAAGTGTCCAAGGTGCAGGAGGATAACTAATTGTTTGATCGTTCATGGTTGATGGTTGATAGTTAAGGGATTATTGAGCCACTACTAATTCTTGAGTGGCAGTTTTGACTTGTTCTCTTGCCCATCGATCGGCAGCCAGGATATCATCTAAATTAGGATTACTGGTATTGTGAGCGGAAAAGCGATCGCATACGGTTTCAATTAAACGAGGAATATCCAAAAACTCGATTTTCTCCTCTAAAAATGAAGCTACTGCTTCTTCGTTAGCTGCATTTAATACTGCTGGCATACATCCACCTGCTCTTCCGGCAGCGTAAGCTAAGCCCATACAAGGATACTTCTGATGATCTGGTTGGCGGAAAGTTAAACTACCCACTTCCACTAAATCTAAAGGTCGCCAATTAGTATAAATCCTCTCAGGATATGAGAGAGCATATAGTAAAGGTAAGCGCATATCTGCCCATCCCAATTGTGCTAACACGGAAGTATCTTGTAATTCAATGAGAGAGTGAATGATACTTTGCGGATGAAGAACTATATCAATGCGATCGTAGTCTAAGCCAAAAAGATAATGGGCTTCGATTACTTCTAACCCTTTATTCATTAGGGTAGCAGAATCTATAGTAATCTTCTTCCCCATTGACCAATTCGGATGTTTGAGGGCATCTTGTACGGTAACAGCAGCTAATTTTTCTACCGGTAAGTCACGAAAGGCTCCTCCAGAAGCAGTAAGCATAATTCTTCTTAACCCCTTGTCTGGTACACCTTGTAAACATTGAAAAATAGCAGAATGTTCTGAGTCTGCGGGTAATAACTTTACACCATGCTTTTTAATTAAGGGTAGCACCACTGGTCCTCCAGCAATGAGAGTTTCTTTATTAGCAAGGGCAATATCTTTTCCTGCTTCGATAGCAGCAATAGTAGGTAATAAACCTGCACATCCTACAATACCTGTAACTACACTTTGAGCATCTCCATAACGAGCAACTTCAGCAATACTGCCTTCTCCGGCCAGGAGAATCGGTTTATAATTCAAATTGGCTAAAGCTTCATTTAATTCTGATAATTTATTCGCATCTCGAATAGCAACAATTTCCGGTTTAAATTGTGCTACTTGTTGTGCCAGAAGAGCAATATTGCTTCCGGTTGCTAAACCTACTATTCTAAATTGATCCCGATGTTGATTTACTATGTCTAGAGTTTGCGTACCGATAGAGCCAGTTGAGCCTAGGATTGAAATTGATTTCATCGCTTAAATTTAAGTCATTACTTATGAGTATCTTATTATGGATCTGTACAATTACTCTTCAACAACTTCTTGAAGACTTTGTAATCTCTCAAGAGATAAATTGTAATCCTATGGATGGGGATGATATCAAATCCGGTTGAATAACCACACTTTTGGGTGAGGTAATGCAGAATGCAGAAAGTTCGCTTCGCTCGTACACTCCGCTCCGCTCCGTGAACAGAATTCAGAAAGTTTACGAGGAATGTTGCCATGAGAAATTAAGTGTGTGCAATTATCCGGATTTGATATGGCTGACAAAAAGTAGATAAACAAAGAAGAAGGTTGCCAACAATTTTATGAGCCAATCACCCCATCTCACATACAAAGTTTTTGTGCGACGGCGATAAATTGTATCTGCGTGCAATTCATAAGTATTAATTCCAGATTTCCAAACAGTACGCCCATGGGGATCGATAATTGCAGAATAGCCCGTATTGGTAGCTCTAGCAGTCCATCTGTCGGTTTCAATCGCCCGCATAATATCTTGAGCATGATGTTGAGCAGGCATTGTGGGACTATAATGGGCGTTATTAGCAGCAGTAATGATAAATTCGCCCCCTGCTGCGGTCTGACGGCGAAAGTGCTCAGAAAAGGCTGAATCATAACAAATACCGACAATTGCTTCCCCAAAAGGAGTATGGAAAATCTGGTTTTTATCACCAGCAATTAAATGAGCATCTAAAGGAGAAAGGCGATCGATTAGATCTCCGAAAATGTTGGCAAAAGGAATATATTCTCCCAAAGGAACTAAGTTGACTTTATCATATCTACTCATAACTTTTCCTTCTCCTGTAAGGGTGAATAAACTATTAGTAAAATTATTTTTTACTTTGCCAAATGCACCTAACCAAGTTACAACTTTTTCTGCTAAAAGAGCTTGATAAAAAGAACTATTAGTTTTAATTTCATCATAATAATAAGGTAATGCAGTTTCTGGAGTTAGAATTACGTCAACTTCCTTTTTAGCTAAATTTTGATAACCAGTAGTATAGCCCTCTATTGCTTGGTACCAACCGGTAGGATATAGTTTGATTTCATTGGGAATATTTCCTTGAATAAGGCCAATTTTTAAGGATTGATTATCTTCATCCAAAAGTTTTTGATTGTATAACGAATATCCCCAAAAATGTAAAATAATAAACAGAAAAATTGCCAGAAGACTCAGTAATAATTTAGGTCTTCTTACCTCATTGTCGAGCAAAGATGCTTGTTTACTTGTCAATTTGTAGGAAAGCATGGGTAAGATACTCTCTGCAAGTAAACCATTAACTGCTACGATGGCCGCAGTTATGATTGTAGTTCCTGAGATTTTGCCTAATTGTAAAATAACTAAATTATGAGGGCTTTGGGTGTATGATAAAGAAGTCCACCATAAGGAAGTATAACTCCATAATTTTTCCAGTCCACACCAAAGAGCTACTCCTAAAAAAACGAGCTTTAAGCTGTCGATCTCAGAAGGCTGTTTTGCAATCTTAATTTTGCTTAATTTATTTAATAAAATACCCCAAATAACAACTAATAAACCACCCCAAAAAGTAATAAATAACCAACAAAATATAGCGATAAATAAACTACTCAACCAAGGTACTCCCATCCAGGTCATAGGATGAATACCAGTAATCCAAAATAAAGCTAAGCCATGATATCCAAACCCCCAAAATAATGCCGTAAAGATAGGAATAGATTTACTCTGTCTAATCAAAATCCACAGAGGAATAATAGCGATCCACGCTAAATACGATGCTCCTAGAGGTGCAGGGGTTAAACCCATCATTATGCCTCCAAGTAAAGCAAAAGAAATGTTTTTGAATTGTTGATGGTTAATCACGAATCTTGATGAGATAATCTCCCCTTAACAATAAAATATTCTAAAGTATTAGATATTCTAATAGTTAGCCTGTGTATTATAATTGATTACTTTCGCTAACAGTATCAGGATCTTGCCCCTACCTGTAGCGACCCGCTTTACTTTGCTTGGAGACTTACCTAGCCTGTCAGAAAACCGAAAATATTCGGCTATAATAAAATAAACCACAAGAAATAACCCAAAACTATCAACTATGCCTAAAACCCAAGAAAAGAGCAAAAAGCGTTCATATCAGGACAAGAGAAGGATCTTGGGTACATTCGTCCCGAAAGATGGAGAAACAATGGGAAGAATAACTGTTACCTTACCCCAAGCCACCTTAGCTAAGGTTAGAGCTATGCCTAACAAGGCTGCTTTTTTGTGCTCCGTAATAGTTAAGCAGTCTATGAATTAGATAACGGCAATGACTAAGCAAAAATGCCCATTATGTGAAGGCAAGAAACGACTATCCGAGCTAAGATGTCCATGGTGTGAAGGTTTTGGACAAATCGGTGAGGTTGGCTTAAGACGTTATCGACTCTACAAAGATTTGTTCGCTCCAAACAACAAGAAGACTACCTATATATTCTCAAATACTCCCTTATCTGATGATTGTCCTGATTTCTGAACTAGAGGGATTATGGAACGTCTAATTTCGCTGCTGGGGCTAGTCGTTTTCTTAGGTTTTGGGTACGCCTTCTCCGTTAACCGGGCTGCGGTGCTCTGGTCAACCGTACTGTGGGGCATTGGCTTGCAGCTAATCTTAGCCATCTTCATTCTTAAGACAGCCATTGGCTTAGCAGTATTTCAGTTCCTCGGTAATCTTGTCAGAAGGTTCCTGGAATTCTCCGACGCTGGGGCTCAATTCGTTTTTGGGGAAGGTTTTAAAGAACACTTTTTTGCTTTCAAAGTACTACCTTCCATAATTTTTTTCTCTTCCTTCATCAGTATTCTCTACCACTACGGCATCTTGCCACGGGTTGTGCAGACTATAGGTTGGGTAATGATGCACACGATGAAAACATCAGGCGCTGAATCTCTCTGTTGTGCCTCTAATATCTTCCTTGGGCAAACTGAAGCTCCGTTGATGATTAAGCCCTATCTGGCATCTCTGACACTGTCAGAACTCCACGCTGTTATGACAGGGGGATTTACCACTATTGCTGGTGGAGTTATGGCAGCGTACATTTCCTTAGGAATACCGGCAGAACACTTAATTGCTGCCTCGGTAATGTCTGCACCAGCTGCCCTCGCTCTTTCTAAGCTGTTTTATCCTGAAACTGAAAAATCTCAGACATCGGTGCAAGCAGATGTCGGGGTAGAGCGGATTCATTCCAATGCTATCGATGCTGCTGCTGCGGGTGCAATTGACGGGCTGAAACTGGTGCTTAATGTAGCGGCAATGCTGATTGCTTTTTTAGGGTTATTTGCTTTCATTAATGCTGTGCTAAGTTGGATGGGCAAAGCAACTGGTTTACCTCAGTTATCTCTAGAGTGGATTTTATCTTACTTAATGGCACCACTAGCTTGGCTGATGGGGGTTCCTTGGTCAGACTGCTTCCAGGTTGGAATTTTATTGGGCAAGAAAACTATCTTAAATGAGTTCATTGCTTATCTTGACCTGAAGGAAATGCTTGACGGGCAAGGACCAATGATTTCGGAAAGGGCAAAGATTCTTGCCACTTATGCACTATGTGGCTTTTCCAATATTAGCTCGATTGCCAATCAAATTGGTGGGATTGGCGCTATCGCTCCATCTCGTCAGCAGGACTTAGCGAGGTTAGGAGTCAGGGCAATGATTGCTGGCTCGCTCGCTTGTTTTATGACGGCATGTGTGGTAGGTATTTTGTTGTAGCTTTTGATTCCTGCGCTCGTCATAAAACAACTATTATAGTCAAGGGTTTTTCTCAGACCATAATTATCAATGCTTAAAGATAGCGGGAAAAGTCAGGTAAGCTATTAAGAGCTTGGCTATCCTTAGCGATAACTCGTTCAGCCTTCCCAAAGATTAGTAGGTATAACAAGAGTAATGCCAAAACGAATTAGTCTAGTCGCCTACCTGAGCCTTGAAGAGTTAGAGCACCTATTTTACGCTTAGTCAGGGAAGAAGGCATATGTCACTGTCTTTCATCAAGCTGCTCAAGCCTCATCCGAAATTTCGCTTGCCCTTTCGCAGCTTAGGCTCCTAGAAGGAGGATACTTTTATGGTCTGCATTCCGTATGACTGACAATACCTTTCTTTATTTTGAATCTCTATATGCTCGATAGATCTTATCTGCGTAAGCAAACATCTCTTCACATTCCTTCTGCATCACTGGCCCAATTAAGAGCGGTAATTGTTCACTTTTGTATATTTGCTTCAAGTGTTCAAGTAGGTATGACGCTCCCCTTTTAGGATCAATAGCTCCAAACACCACTCTTCCTATTCTGTGAAGAACTATCGCCCCGACACACATGACGCAAGGCTCGATATTTGTGTAAAGTGTCATCTTTTTTGATTTTTCATGTAAATGCTTACCAGGGATTTTGTTTAGTGCTTCAATTTCAGCGTGCCGACCAGGATGAAATTCCGGCTTCAAAACTTTATTACCCGCTTCAGATATTATTAATCCATCATCAACTACCACTGCACCAATAGGAAGATTGCCCTCTTTTGCTGTCTGAACAGCTATTTCAATTGCATGATGCAAGAAGAATATATCCTCTTCAGTCACTTCAGATTCGATATTATTTTTGAATAACATTGCTCCTATCCCTGCTTTTCTTCAGTCTCATTTTCTTCAATCTTTTTGAGCTGTTCTAAAATAATTTCTAGTATATCAAGATAGGATTTTTTGAATTTTGGGCATACCATAAAAAGAGCTATTAAGGTGATAAGGAGCATTATCAAACTTACAACTAAAGGTGGTGAGTTAGAATGATCATAGAAGAAACTATATAAGACGATTACCAAAACCCATAATGATGTATTTGTATACAAGATGAACTCACCAATAATCTGATCGAACTGATTGTGTATAATATTGTGCGATTCTGCTAGTGCGATAATTCTTGTTCTATTTAACTCATGGCCTGGTCTGTCTAATTTATAGTTACTGTACAACTTCTTCCATATAGGATTAAGGAGTTTTATTTCTGCGATAAAAGCCGGATGACCCTGAAAAAACGATATAACAATAATTGCCGCAAAAGATTGAAATGCATTTAGTCCATCTATGAAGATACGAACTTCTGGAAAAAGCAAGTATATTGACGAATATATGACTAGCCCCGGAAGCACAAACGAAAGTGTCAAAAACAGTCCTAATGATCCTAGCTGACCCATAGTTTTCTCTTCCTAATCTAAAAATCTAAAAGCACTAATCTAAATTTTATAGCCCTGAAATCCTGATTTCTGACAGGCCACAACCCCACCGAGGGACAAGGGCATTGGATTTTTTATCTATCGCTCTTTATTATAGCAGCGTTACAACATTACCATAACGCTTACTATGCTTACATTGTAGCCTCTACCTTAATGCAGTCTTAGCTATCATATTTTGGATATAAGCCCCGGAGTCCAGTACTACAGAGTTTAGCCCAGAGATTATTGATATTTTTGATATAAGCAGCCGTTGCCCCTGACCCTGTGACAACACCGCAGTTAGCTTGTAAGCTATTCATAAGGAACCTGCTGAGGAGCGATCGCCTGCCCGCCACTAATTGTCTGAGATGCAAGCGATCGCGCTGGAAGGCGATTATTGGTTCTTTGGCTTGCCAATCAATTGGCTCAAAGTGATTTATGCTCACAACTGAATCTTTAATTAACTTAACATTTTTTTACAGATAAAGTATTGTATTATACAATATTCTGAACAGCTTAAAATTGAACTTTTGCGAGAAGAAGAGTTAATACGATAAAGTAGTTGTGAAAACACCACCATCAAAGAAGCCCAACCATGATTCAAATTGATTTGAGCGAAGGAAAGATGAAGTGATGTAATCTTGTCAGAGTAAGTTCTGCCGATCAGCCAAGAATTGCTATCTTAAAGTAAATAAAATGGAAATTGATAAAAAATACATCCTACTGATCAGTATACATGGTCTAATTCGGGCAAAAGATCCTGAATTAGGAAGAGACGCTGATACTGGAGGACAGATTAAATATGTTTTAGAGTTAGCTCAAGCACTATCAAAACATCCCGAAGTTAAACAAGTTGATTTAATGACTAGACTCTTGATCGATCCTAAAGTCAGTCAAGATTATAGTCAAAACGTTGAACCATTGAATGAGCAAGCGAGCATTATTCGCATTTCCAGTGGCACAAATGAATATCTTGCCAAAGAAGAATTATGGGATTATTTAGATAACTTTGCCGATAATGCGCTCAACTATCTGAAAAATCAAGAAAAAATGCCTGATATAATTCACACTCATTACGCTGATGCTGGCTATGTGGGAACAAGGCTATCTCATCAACTAGGTATTCCTCTGATTCATACAGGTCATTCTTTGGGACGCATTAAAAGAACAAGGCTTTTAGCAAGTGGGATCACAGGTGAGGTAATTGAAGAACGCTACAATATGACTCGCCGTATTAATGCAGAAGAAGAAACTCTAAGTTCAGCCGAACGAGTCATTACCAGCACCAATCAGGAAATCAATGAGCAATATGCCCAATATGATTACTATCAACCAGAACAAATGCGCGTTATTCCCCCTGGAACTGATGTACAACAATTCTATCCTCCAGAAGGGAATGAATGGGAAAGTCAAATATTTAAAACCATAGCTAAGTTTTTGAAAGAACCCCAAAAACCGATAATTTTAGCTCTTTCTCGTTTAGATCAGCGAAAAAATGTGCAAATACTTATTGAAGCTTTTGGTCAATCTAAAGAATTACAAGAAAAGGCTAATCTGGCTATTTTTGTAGGTACTCGAGATGACGTTAGAGATTTGGACAATAGCGCCCAACAAATATTTAAAGACTTACTATTTACTATCGATCGATACGACCTCTATGGTAAAGTTGCTTATCCTAAAACTCTTTCCTCTGAAGATATTGGTGTGGTTTATCGACTAGGAACAATTTCCGGTGGTGTTTTTGTTAATCCTGCCTTAACTGAACCCTTTGGCTTAACTCTGATTGAAGCTGCTGCCAGTGGTTTACCGATAGTTGCTACCAAAGATGGTGGCCCAGTTGATATTATTAAAAATTGTCAAAATGGCTATCTTATCGATCCTCTCGATACCAAAGATATTGCCGACACTCTGCTCAAAGTTCTCGAAGAAAAAGAAAACTGGCAAATCTTAGCTCAAAATGGACTCACAAAGGTTAAACAGTATTACACATGGGAATCTCACGTAGATACCTACCTGAAAATGCTGCAACCTATTATCGATCAGAGTGAACCATTACTAAGAATGCCTATGCAGCGACGTCCGATGATGTATAGTAATGGGGCTATTGTTTCCAGTATCGATCAAAATCTCTTGGGAGATCCAGAATCATTAAGAGAATTAATTAGTATCTTAAGTAAAAACCAGAAAAATGTAAGTTTCTGTATCGCCACTGGCAGACGTTTAGATTCCGCCTTAAAGATCTTACACAAGCATAATATTCACCAACCAGACATCCTGATTACCAGTATGGGAACTGAAATTTATTATGCTCCCGATCTCACTAGAGATGAGGCTTGGACGAACCATATTAATTATTTATGGAACAGAACCAGAGTGGTTTCTTTGTTGACAGGATTACCCGGAGTTACCTTGCAACCCAAAACAGAACAAAGTGTTTATAAAATTAGTTATTTCTACGATCCCAATTTAGCTCCCAGTGTAGAAGAGATTAAAAGAATTTTGCTTCAAAATGAACAAACAGTCAATGTAATATTCTCTTTTGGTCAATTTCTTGATATTGTCCCGGTAAGAGCTTCTAAAGGATATGCTTTACGCTGGTTTGCTAAACAATGGAATATTCCTTTAACAAACATACTAACTGCTGGAGGTTCTGGGGGTGATGAAGATATGATGCTGGGTAATACTTTATCTGTAGTAGTCGCCAATCGCCACAAGGAAGAACTTTCCAAGATGGCAGAAATAGAACCAATTTATTTTTCAGAGAGACAATTTGCTGCAGGTATTCTCGATGGCTTAAACCATTACGATTTTTTCTCTCGTTGTGAGGAAGTGTAAAGATGATCGATAAATTATTAATTTGCACGGATTTAGATAGAACCCTTATTCCTAATGGACAACAGTCAGAATCACCTAATGCTAGAAAATTATTTAGCCAATTAATCTCCCATTCTCAGGTTACTCTAGCCTACGTTACCGGCAGGGATCGAGTTTTGGTGCAAGAAGCAATCAATGAGTATCAACTGCCTGTACCGGATTTTGTCATTGCCGATGTAGGCTCAACAATATACGAAATTAATAGTAACCAGTGGTTACGCCTTCAAGATTGGGACCAGAAAATTTCTGTAGATTGGCAGCATAAAACTCAACCTGAGATAGCGCCTCTTTTGTCTGAGTTCAAACAATGTCGTTTACAGGAAAGAGAAAAACAAGGGTTACATAAGTTGAGCTATTATATTTCCCTAGATACGGAAGTTGAACCAATGATTGCCCAAATACGCTCAAGATTAGCAAAGCAACAGATACAATCTAGTATTATTTGGAGCATTGATGAACAAGCTAAGGTGGGGTTACTTGATATTCTGCCTATAAGTGCGAACAAACGTCATGCGATCGAGTTTCTGATGGACAATCAAAATTTCACCCTAGACAATACTGTTTTTTCGGGAGATAGTGGTAATGACATCGATGTACTTGTAAGCCCTATCAAGACTATTTTAGTCGCAAATGCTAATTTAGAGTTAAAGAAAAAAATTAAATTAGATTCTGACAAAGCTGGCTTTACGGATTCAACATATATCGCACAAGGTGGGTATTCTGAGCTGAATGGCAATTACAGCGCTGGAATTCTTGAAGGAATCTTTCACTATTTCCCTGAAATTGAAAATTGGATCGGGAATTTATGAATCTGCAGGAATTTCAAGAGGCGGCGATCGCCACTTGCCAATCTGATAATGTTAAAGAAAAATGGTATTAGCACTGTGGCGAGTTTCTCTTTTTTCTTTGTATATAAGGTAACTGGTAAAGGGGAATGGTCAAAATAACAGTCGAGCCTAAACCTTCTCCGTGACTATAAAAAGAAATTGTTCCTCCCATTGCTTCGATTAATCTTTTAGAAATTACTAAACCTAAGCCAGTACCTCCATAGGCTTTGGTATAAGAAGTATCTACTTGATAAAATGGAGTAAATAATTTTTCCTGGTTAACTAAGGATACCCCTATTCCTGTGTCAGAAATACTAATTTTCACCCTGGGTGGACAAAGCAAATCATAAACATTAACTTTTTTAGAGATAATTTCAGCTTTAATTTCAACTTTGCCCTTACGAGTAAATTTAAGCGCATTTCCTACTAAATTTAACATTACTTGTAAGAGACATTGATAGTCAGCATAAATAATAATTTGATCGTAAGTAGCAGGAATATTAATGTCAAAATCTATATTTTTTTCTTGGGCTTGTTTATGAGTAAATTTATAAACATCTTGACAAATTTCATTCAGAGAAATAGGCATAAATTGGAATTCAATTTCTCCTGCTTCAATTTTAGCAACATCAAGAATATCGTTAATAAGATTAAGTAAACGAAGAGCAGAGTAATGTGCTTGTTCGATAAATTCTTGCTGCTCCTGTTGATCGTCTGCCATACCATCTAAAATTAATTTTAAAAAGCCAATGATCCCGTTGAGAGGAGTTCTTAATTCGTGACTGGTACTATCTAAAAATTCATTACACTCTTTTCGGTAGTTATCAAAGTTCTTTACCTTAACTTCCCAGGCAAAATCAGGATTGAGCATAAAGCTATAGGAGTGACCTGCTTGAGAACCACGAAGAATAATTTCTTTCTCTTCTAGTAACTGAATCGCTCTGGTTACATATTGCTCCTCTAAGTCTAGCTGTTGAGCTACTATAGATGGATGGATCGGAACCCAATTTTCAAAGTTTAAATGAGCAGAGATAAGGAAAAGAACTCTATAGGTTTCTTCCTTGATATCCTTATCCTTAGCGATAATCTTCAGAGCTTTTTTACTGTTCATAATTTATACTTATTCCTTAAAAATACGTATCAAATTACACACTGTTTTTGAGTTGGCGATCTATTGCCTGTTGCGGAACTTAACAAAAGAGAAAAAATGTATGTAATTGGGAATCTTCTCATCCTCTTTTACCAGAATTAGCTGTCAAATTAATCCATTCTAGTATGATAGTATCTTTGTCTCAGCATAATTTCTGCCGATAAATTACTGATCTTTAGTGGATATTACTGATCTTTTGCATAAAGATGACCGTATTTATACGGATATCTTACGTATAAATACTGAGAATGGTAGTTAAGAATGGGGGGAGTAAGCGGTTACCCAAAAATTTTTATTTTTTTGTAGTTTGAGCGAGCGTCATGTTACCATATGTTAAGGAAACTACAATGTCCGACGCATTCCCCTGACAGCAGAACAAGTTAAAATTAAATCATGCGTGATTGGGCAACAATTGAAAATCAAGACTATGACTTGATCGTTATTGGCGGAGGCATTAATGGAGCTGGAGTAGCTAGAGATGCAGCCCTCAGAGGATTGAAAACAATCTTGCTAGAAAAGGGAGATTTTGCCGGGGGAACCTCTAGTTGGTCTAGCCGTTTAATTCACGGTGGATTGCGTTATTTAGAGTATTTTGAGTTTGCTTTGGTAAGAGAGGCTTTAAAAGAAAGAGAAGTTTTACTGCGCAGCGCTCCTCATTTAGTTACTCCTCTGTTGTTAACTATTCCTATCTATGGCGATCGCTCTCGTCCGTATTGGAAAATTTGGGCGGGGATGATTCTCTATGAGATTTTGAGCTTTGATAAAACTGTGCCGTAACTTCTCAAAAAGCCTGGGTGCACTCGCCGCCAAAAGTCAGGCGATAGACACAGAGATTGTTTCAGCGAGGGTGCCCAGGCTTCCCTTTGCTTTCTGGACAATGAG
>JAAUYA010200539.1_pt1 | contig 15543 bp, 10 predicted proteins | sample 7278161 | NCBI WGS metagenome assembly JAAUYA01 (sample SAMN14350120, study PRJNA611818) | marine sediment metagenome | isolation source: surface marine sediment (3m) | place: French Polynesia: Moorea | collected 2018-08
CGTTTCCTACTGCGGGGGATTAATGCCGTGACAGGTGAGTGGACTCTTGTGTGTATTGCCTTCAATTTGAAGCGTCTTTGCACCCTCAGTATGTAAATAACCGGAAATTGGCCTCCCAAATCAGGTCTGGAGCGCTCGCTCCCAGCGCAGCTTCGCTGACCGCAATGGCACTTGATTGTCAAAAAAATAGAACAATTGTATTATTATTTTTGGACCTCCAGTGCTCTTTAATGTCAAAGAATTCCTAAGTCCGACAGACTCACTAGGAATATTTTTGATGAGTTGCTCAGGAATAATAATTGAATTTTCCTGACCTAAACTTTGGTCTGGTGTAATTTGAGCTACAGTCTGACAGGAAAACAAACAAGTCATCAAAGAAATGTTAATTAGACTTGCCAAATATTTAACAGAATGCATTTTATAATCATAGTTAGTAGCTGATAGTGGAGAACAAGCAACAAGCAACAAGCAACAATCAACAATCACTACTGTCAATCTTGATGGTTTTGTTCCTGTAGATTTTTTGTCCTAGATGAAGAATTAGGTCTATGTTGATGAGAAGAATCTTTCTTTGATTGTTCTAAGACAGATTTCAACCAAGGATTGGGAATAGGTGTACGAGCCGGTTTTAATCCTTGTAATACTTCTGGTAAATTAAGTGCTTCTAAGGGTTTAGATTCTCTTAATTTGTGCCACACAGAACGAGACATAAGTAAAGCATGCTCTACTCTTTGAGCACCTAATTTTTCTAAATATTCTTCTCTTTCTGGTTGATAATCAGCAGAAGACAATTGTAAAGATTGAGGGGGAACGCGCTGAATAATCCCAGACATTTGACTTAACAGTTTAGGATATAACCAAGTATAAGCTGGATGTACAGTTAATTTTGCTTGATGGGGATGGGAGCCATCTTGACATAATTGTAGTTGAAAATAGCCGATCGCTGCTTTTCTTTGGGGTTCAAATACATAGCCACTTACTACTTCAGTTTTATTGAGCCATTGTTGTATTTGCTCAACTATATAAGTAATTAAACCAGTTTTAAAATCTTCAATATGACGGTCAAATACTTGACGTAAAAGGGGTGGCATGGAAACACAATCTAACTGATATAGTAATGTCGCATCAGCGTTACTTACAGGCAAAAGATTGGGTAAATCCGGCTCTTTTTCAGCTAACTGTTGTAAAATTTCTGGGGAACAAGACCAATAGGTTGTTTGGGCTAGAGGTTGAAACCCATTCTGACGATATAAACCCAAAGTATCCTTTTCGTTAATATTAACTTCCAATACCCAAGTTCTTGCTTCCCAAATCTTTTCAAAGCAATAACGTAACAATTGCGAACCTATTCCTTGATGGCCAATCAGTAATTCTTGAGTCACATTATTGCCATTGACCAATACTTGTTCAACTCGCCAAGTGCTACGGGTTTTATTGTAGGGTGCTACTTGGATTAAGCCTTGAAGATGTTCGTCTTGATAAGCAACAAAAATGGAGCAGTAGTTATCAAGAGGATTAGGAAATAATTTAAGCAATTGCAGTAGTCCATAACAACGCCGAAGCTGTTGTACTCGTCGATATAGAGCTGATTGTGCCGCATTCCTTTCTTCTGGATGAAATGTTTCTAACCAATAGGCGATCGCCTCTAAGTCTCGAAATTGTACGGGACGAATTTTAATTTTGGAGGTTGGGGGAATAGATGTACTCATGGTCTCGCTCTTTAATGTTAAAGGGTACTGGAGAGGTGCCTTGTACCTATCATATCCTAGATGGTTGATAGTTGATGGTTGATGGTGGATTGGAGTGTGGGCATTGCGATCATCATCAATTTTAGCATCAATTAAGAAACTCGACACTCTCAAATGCTCTTTTTGCTGATTGACACAAACATGATCTTAGCCAATATCGCTACACTAGAGATAAGGATAAAAAATTTATCGAATTTAGGTAAATAAGCGATGGATACAACCCATGATGTCAGAAACCCAGTGGTCGCAGGCTTATTTTATCCTGGTAATAAAACTCAACTGAAAGATAAGCTGGAAAAGCTTTTTGAGCATACAACTACCGAGACTATAGATATTCATCCCATCGGACTAATTTCACCCCACGCAGGATATGAATATTCTGGAAGGATTGCCGCAGAGGGCTATAAACAAGTTCAGAGCCAAGGGTATGATAACGTTATTGTTATCTGTCCAAGTCATTACGATTATTTTGATGGATGCTCGATTTATTGTGGAGATTATGCAACGCCATTGGGTAGTATTACCACCAATCGAGCATTAGCAAAAGCGATTATTTCTGCTTCCTCAGCCCTGATGGAATCCTCTCAGGGACATAATCAGGAACATGCGCTAGAGGTTCAACTACCTTTTCTCCAGGTTGCCCTGGGGAACTTCCAACTGGTTCCCATTGTGATGGGTTTTCAAGACTTTTATGTAGCTAAAGAGCTTTCTGATGCTATCATTGCCACCCTAGGCGATGCTGCCTTTAAAGAGCAGGCAACCTTGATTGTGGGCAGTAGTGATTTGTCTCACTATCATCCTGCTGATGTAGCTAAACAACTAGATGATATCGTGCTGCAAAGCTGGCAAAACTTTGATGAACAACAGCTCTGGAAAGACATCACTCTGAACCGATGTCAGGCTTGTGGTTTTGGTGCAATCATTGCGACGATGCGAATTGCCAGATCCCTCGGAGCCAATCAAAGTCAAGTGATTGCCTACGGAACCTCAGGGGATGTTACCCATGATTACAACAGTGTGGTTGGTTATGCTTCAGCTCTGTTTTTCAGTCAAAAAAATGAAAATTAAACTATGATGAACCGCTCCCAGAAAATCTTCTTAACCCTGATCTTAATAACAACCATTGGCCTGCTTTTCTCTAAAACTGTGGTTCACATCCTCACTGAGTCATGGTGGTTTGATGCAGTCGGTTTTGCGGAGGTTTTTTGGACTAGAATAACTTGGCAAATTTTGGTCTGGGTAGGCACCTTTACCTTCTGTTTCCTGTTTCTTTGGGGAAACTATTGGCTGGCTATGCGCTTGAGTCGCGATCGCCTTTTTCGCTTCCTGCGCGATAGTTACCTGGAACCCTACACCAAAACTTTCTCCCATCTTGTCGCTCTGGTAGTAATTTTGTTAGTTGCCTTGAACGCAGCTAACTCCAATATTTCCGCCTGGGAAATACTCCTCAAGTATTTTTACAGGACTGATTTTAATCTCGACGAGCCAATTTATCAGCAGGATATCGGTTTTTATTTCTTTCAACTACCGCTTTATGAAAGCCTCTACAGGTGGTTGTTATTGCTGTGTGTAATGGCACTAATCTTGTCGGTCTCAGTTTATATTCTCAAAGGGAAAATTAGCTTACAGGGGCGCTGGAAACGTCTGCTGAGCGGCCCAGTTAAAACCCATTTAAGTCTTTTGTTAGCGGCGATCGCTTTCTTAATTGCCGTTGGCTTTTGGTTGGAACGTTACGAGTTGCTATATTCTTCTGAAGGAGTAGTTTTTGGCGCTGGCTACACTGACGTTCATAGCAGGCTCATTGCTTATGGGGTCATGAGTTTGGCTGCTTTGGCGCTAGGGATGTTGTTCGTCCTAGCGGTTTGGCAAAACAATATAGCTCTCCCTGCTTATGGAGTGGGTTTGTACCTAGTTGCCTTGTTGCTAGTTGACGGCTTTTACCCCTGGTTACAGCAAAAATTGATCGTTGAACCAAACGAATTAGATAAAGAATTGCCCTACATCAAACACAATATCGAGTTTACTCGCAATGCCTATGGTTTGAACGAAGTCCAAATTGAGCAATTTCCTGCTCATGACCAATTAAACCGCCAAGATTTGCAAGCAAACCAGTCTACTATTAGCAACATTCGTTTATGGGACTATCGACCACTATTAGACACTTATCGTCAGCTACAGGAGATTCGCCTCTACTACAGATTTAACGATGTCGATATCGATCGCTACACCTTCGACAACAATTACCAACAGGTGATGCTCTCAGCCAGGGAACTATCTTATGACCAAGTACCAGCCAAGGCACAGACTTGGGTTAATCAGAGGTTGAAATACACTCATGGCTATGGTTTAGTGATGAATTCAGTTAATGAGTTTACTGCCGATGGCTTGCCCGAACTATTGCTCAAAAATATTCCTCCCGTATCCCAAGTTAATCTTCCCATAACTCAGCCAGGAATTTACTACGGCGAATCTACCGATACCTATATCTTTACTGGTACTCTTACTCCAGAATTCGACTATCCCTTGGGAGATAAAAATGCCTTTACCAACTATCAGGGAAAAGGCGGCGTGCCCATTCCTTCCTTCTGGCATCGGTTGGCTTATGCTTATGATTTAGGCAATCTCAAGATTTTAATTTCTAACTACTTTAGCAGTGACTCGCACATTCATTACTATCGGCAGATTCAGCAGAGGGTGAGCCAGGTTGCTCCCTTTCTTGGTTTCGATAGCGATCCCTACATGACGGTCATCGATGGCAAATTAAAGTGGATTATTGATGCCTACACACTGAGCGATCGCTTTCCTTATTCTCAGCCAGTGTTGCAAAGTAACGATGCTAACTCTATTTTACCAGCTAGTCAGCTCAAACGGATTCTCCGCAGGAATGTTAACTACATTCGTAATTCTGTCAAGGTTGTAGTAGATGCCTATGATGGCACCATGCAGTTTGTAGTAGTCGATGAGCAAGACCCAGTTTTAGCCACCTATCGCCAAATTTTTCCCACTCTGTTTCAGTCAAAAGACCAAATTCCCTCAGCAGTCAAAGCCCATTTTCGCTATCCCCGTGACCTATTTAAGATTCAAGCACAGATGTATCTGTCCTACCACATGAGGGTTCCTCAAGTATTTTACAACCAAGAAGATTTGTGGCGCTTTCCCACAGAGGTTTATGAAGGCAATAAGCAGCTCATGGAGCCATACTACATCATTATGCGCCTGCCAGAGGGGAATGAGGAAGAATTTATTTTGATTATGCCTTTTACTCCTGTCAACAAAGACAACATGATTGCCTGGATGGCAGCTCGTTCCGACGGGGAAAATTATGGTAAGTTACTTTTATACGAGTTTTCCAAACAAGAGCTAGTTTATGGCCCTTCTCAAATTGAGGCTCGTATCGACCAGAATCCAGAAATTTCTCAGCAGTTGACCTTGTGGAGTCAGGAAGGCTCTAGAGTTATTCGCGGCGATTTGTTAGTGATTCCTATCGAAAAGTCTTTGCTTTATGTCGAGCCAGTTTATTTACGGGCAGAGCAGGGACAATTGCCTCAACTCAAGCGAGTGATTGTGGCTTATCATAACCAGACGGTGATGGCGAAAACTCTAGAAGAGTGCCTAGCAGTCATTTTTGGCGACAGGCAAGTTCAGGAGCCACCTCCTCGCCCCATAACAATAACAGAAGATTCCTCCAATTTAGTTAAGCAAGCTTTAGAAACCTATCAAAAAGCTCAAGCAGCAATGCGTCAGGGAGACTGGAATAGCTATGGGCAATACCAGGAGGAACTTGGCAATCTCCTACAACAGTTACATCAAAAACAGGAATCAGATTGAGCGGACTCTGCTGATCTCAATTATCAAGCAGTGGCAGATTGAATAAAACTGTCATCTTTGTTCAAATTATGAGAAAACAATTGATCCATAGAATTTTTGAGCAGCTTACCATATATAAGATTAGAGTTAAATCTTTCTTTTCTGCCATTTCATGATTGACTCCTCTTTAGATTTATGTTGAGAGCTTAATCTTAATCAGCGATCGCTCATATAAGCTTCGGCAATGCCTTGAGTTTCTAGTGCGGGAGCGAAGCGCTGCTGCAAGCAGATCGCCTATGGCTGACGAGCTAAATAAGGCGATCGCATCTTCAGCAACACTTTAAGCCACGGAAAACTCAGTAAACTTACGACTTTCAGGATCATGAAAAGCTAAAACAATATCCTCTTTAGCTATACCTTCTCTTAATAATTCAGTAGCAATACCTTCTTCAGTCCAATCTTCCTCAATGTAATGGTGTTGGGATAGTGCGATCGCCGATGTTGCAATGCCAAAATAAGTAGGTAAACAAAATAAATTACACATTTACCATTCAGTTATATATCTTTCTCCCTAATCCCTACTCCCTGCTTCCCTGCAACCAAAGGTGGAAATTAATTTTACACAGGTACTTATATCCTTTTCCTTCTTCCAAATTTCTCTAAAGTTGAAAAAGCTAAATTTCTGATACGATCAAAGATAAATTTTCAGAGATAAAAAGTATCGGCATGAAAATAAAAGTAATTGTTTGGCAAGAAGATGATCTTTGGTGTGCAAGTGTTCCTGCTTTACCCGGTTGTCATACTTATGGAGAAAATTATGAACATTTAATAGAAATGGTGAAAGAAGCCATTGAAGGATGGTTAGAAGTAGCTAATGAAAAAGAGTTGCCCACTGAAAAACAAAAATTAGTGGAGATTTCTGTATGAAATCAATTTCAGGGAAAAGATTATGTAAAGTTATTGAGAAATTTGGATGGACACTCAGTAGAATTAAAGGAAGTCATCATATTTATACAAAAGAAGGTACCCCAAATATTTTAGTTATTCCAATACATGGTAACAGGGATTTACCAATGGGAACTTTAAAAGGTCTTCTCAAAGATGCTGGATTAACAGAAGATGATATATAAACTTCTCTAAAGCATTTTTCACCGGTTCATGATAAATAAATATCTTTTGCAGGCATTTTCCTTTGTGTAATTAGTCGGCGAAGACGGGATTTTCCGACCTAAGTGAGATCTCTAAGAGTTCCGCCTTTGGCAATGCTCTTAGTTTGGAGTGTGAACACCTATGGCTGCCGAGCTAAATAAGGCGATCGCCACAAGCAGAAAAGCTCAAAAAACAACTGCTCGATGGGGTAATATTTTTGACTTTTGAATGCGTGATTTTTGACTTGGAGCGAAGCGATTGACTTGCATGACTAACGGAATCGGAACAAGAGCGCACCTAAAGTTGATCTGTTACCTGATTAAATGAAATTGGTATTAACTGCCGTGATTTTGAAGTGCTTCACAAGTCTAGCCTCAACTTTGAAGAAGATGAGTTTTAAGTCAATTGTGAGAGCATTCCCCAACCTAGAATCTGCCAATATACCCCTAGCCCAATACTTCTCGGTTAAGGAAATACAATTTTTGGTTAAGGTAAGGCAGAAGGCAGAGGGCAGGAGGCAGAAGTATTGTTTTTCAGCGAAAAATAATTCTGAATTCTGAATTCTGAATTCTGAATTCTGAATTCTCCCTCACCAGAAGACTTTGAGGCTTAACCGAGTAGTATTGACCCCTAGCCAACCAGTTCATCTCCCTAAACCAGTGGAATTATTGACCGGAGAAAGGAAAGCACTATAGCAGAAAGCAATTAGAGTACGATCGCTCATGGCTGCCAAACGAGACAAGGCGATCATACTCCGTCCACAAGGGAAGTTGTTGCTTATATTCAGAAGCGATCTCGAAGAGATCCGCTTCGCGGTGCGCACTCACAATTTTCAGGTTTTAACATGGTGCGATCTCGTCATCCACCGAGAATCCTTCAAGGGGTGGTGCGTTCCCCAACGGTATTGCTTGTGCCCTCTTCGGTTACAAGCATTTCTTGCCAAATAAAATTAAATGTTCAAACATAAGTTATCTCTTTTGTCAAGTTTTTTGGCTCCAAACAATTCGCCCACGGCATCATCAATTTCGGGGCTAATAGCGTACTGCTTGCAGCAGCGCTTGCGCTCCCGTCCATTGAAATGGACTAACTTTTAAGATTTCAGCTCAGTCATCTTTAGATGACTTCTGCTATTAGCAAGGAACTTGAGTTCCTTGCGGGTTAAGGGCTTGAGCGTTAAGTTGACACGAGTGGCAAGGCTTGCGCCCATAGCTTATGAGCAGGAATGTGGGGTAGAACGCTTTTTCAAGGAGGGCGATCGCCGATCATCATTTTGACTCTGTTTGAATTAGAATTTCTTTCAGAAAATGAATCAAATTGTTGTTTAGTGCGATCGCCTTTTATCGCCTTTTATCGCCTTATATCGCCTTATATCGCCTTGTATCGCCTTGTATCGCCTTGTAGCAATTAGCGTGCGTATCTTAGGCACAAAAATACCAATAGTGTATCAGTCACAGCCGAACGAGGCTCATCCCAACAACAAACTATTAACGATACTAATTGAGAAATCAACAACTTAATAAAAGTTAACATTCTCCCCGCCCCAAAAAAATTCTTCCCGCCTTCAGCGGGAAAGAGTCCTCCCCTTCCCGCACGCCACCCGAAAACCAACACCGCCAAAGATGAAGTCACGCGCGAGGTCTAAGTTGAAGCGTCTAGCGGAGCGGCAGTGAACAGGGTTGAAGCCCCACGAGCCCCCCCGCAGAGGAGAACGATTATCATTTCCATCTCTAGTCCAAGCGCTGCCATCAGTAGGTGCTCCTCGATAGTTCTCGTGCCAAGTGTCCGCACACCACTCCCAGACGTTTCCGTGCATGTCGTATAGACCAAAGGCGTTGGGGGGAAATTGTCCGAAAGGTGTGTTTTTTCCTCGATTTTCTCTTTTGGATTCGCCAGCATAGGTTTGACTAGCATCATAATTAGCTAACTCACCCGTAATGGTTTCTCCAAAGTAGAAAGGTGTAGTCGTCCCTGCCCTGCAAGCATATTCCCATTCTGCCTCGCTTGGTAGTCGGTAGTCTCTTCCTGTTTCTCTTGAGAGTCGCTTACAGAATTCGACGGCATCATACCAACTTACTTGTTCCACAGGACGGTCACCGCCTTTGAAGTAGAAGGGGTCGGATTTAAGGTCGCGTTCGACTTTGGGCAGAGAGGCGATCGCCTGCCACTGCTTCTGAGTCACTGGAAACTTGCCCATGAAGAAAGGCTGGACGGTCACTTCATGCTGGGGGCGTTCACTGTTATAACCTTCTCCTTCTGGAGAACCCATCAGAAACTTACCACCAGGGATGGCAACCAAATCGAGGGTGCCTCCTTCAGACAGAGTTTCAGTGAAGTATGGGGCTTGTTTAGGCTCTCGTTTGCTAATTTGACCTTGGCGGTTGACGGTGACGATCTCAAATTGAGACTTAGGAAGCGATCGCTCAATGCCACACTCAATAAATCTTTGGCTTAGAGCTGAAAGTAATTCTCTAGGACTGCCAGAAGCATTCATATACCACAAACGAGGTAGGTAAACTGAAAGTGCATTTCCCCTAATAGCTTCCCAAATAGACACTTGTACGCCCAAGCCATTGCGTCCTTTGGAGTAATGCACCCAAAGCTGGTCGATTAGGCGAAGTTCTTGGCAAGGAATTCTATCAATTGAGGCTACATCAAGCTCGCCTTGGCTTTCCTGGTGGGCGATTTTGAGCATGACGGCTCTTGTTTCCCTGTCAGCCTTTTTCCACTCCCCGGCAGCAAGATAATTAGTGAGGGGAACGTATTGAGAAGGCAGTTGAGCTTGAACGACTCGAATGCCTTTGTCCTGAGATGGGTTTTCCCCTACTGTCCAGCTTCCTAACCTAATAGGTCTTCTAGCAGGATATGTCTGTACCTCGATAGCAGAGGGCAACCTGTAGTAATAAATCAGGCGATCGCTTGCTGGCTCTTCCAGACTGGGAAGGTTTCTGGCAGTTAGCCAGCCACAGAAGCTCAAAGCATCCTCCAAGCTGATGCCTGTCACGGGATGCCTGGCACTTTCGGGTTGAAAGGGAGTAGAATCGGAGAGCGAAATTAGGGACTTGCGTATAAATAGAATACCAGCCATGCAATTGTATTTTCGAAGGAGCAGCCAAATGATCGGTATAGTATTATGCCGCAAGTCCCTTAGTTCTTCCTCAAGGAAAAGTTGATATTCTGCCCAGGTAATGTAGCCAGTATCCATCGCTGTAGTTTCATCGACCTTAAACAGATGGTTCAGCCGCCACGACAGCTTAACTTCTGCTGCCATTTTAGCGATTGCTGGCTCGTCCGACTCTAATCCTACTTCTAGCATATCATCCAGTTCTTTAGCTACGGCTGGCTGTACCTTTAAGCCTTCTTTCCCACAATCGTAAGCCAGAGTCAGGGAAGCAACAGTTGGGTGTGTCAGAGCTTCTCGAATCAAGTTGGTAGCATCACTTTGGGCGGCGTAAAGGCGGATAGTTTCAGCCCACCAAGGCTCGTGGAGGTTTTGCCTCAAGAGGTCATCTTGCTGCATTTCCTTGACCTGAACCGCCGCTAAATATTCTTGAAAGCTCAAGTGAGCAAATTCATAGACTCCTAACTCTCTTTCTACCAAGAGCCCACTGAGCCTTTTAATCTCATTCTCTAGAAATTCGGCAGGAGTGAGCCGATTTCCGGCTACTTTTTCTAGTTCCTCCTGAATTAACCCTTCTCCTTCCTCAAGGGTAAAGGTACGGGTTTTTCGCTTCATGAGAGCCAGCGCCAGCACTTGCAAGACTGATTTATTTTGTTCGGCTGTGAGTTTAATGTCTATGTTCTTAGCTTGTTGTCGCGGTCCTAAAAGCAATTCGCAGATCTTTTGGTAGAGTTCTACCCGCCGCCCTGGTAGGGCACTGCCGCAGTAGTGAACGGTGGCAATCATAGTCACCAGCAGGGGATTTTTAGCCATTTCGGAGATCGCTCGATTATAAATGATGCGCTCGATGAGGTCTTCTGCCGAATTTTTCGCCTCCTCCCGCACGGCAGGATCGTCTCTTCCGGCTCTGCTCCTGATTTCGGTTTGCAAATACCAGCTACGGATGAATTGCTTCACCTGAGCGACGTTGAAGGGAAGCACTTCCAAAACAGTTCCTACTTGCTCTAAGGGGGCGTTGCAATAGCCATGAGGGCGAGAGGTGAGGATAAAAGCAGTTTCAGTGTAGGTAGCCATCTGGCGATCGACCCATTGGCTCACAGCAACTCGCTCGGATTCATCGGCGACTTCATCTAAACCGTCAAGCATTACTAAGCACCTACCGCTTCTAAGCTGGGTTTCTACCCAATTAGGAGGTGGAATAAGTTGCTGATGCCCCGGCAATTTCCTAATCTGTATTGTGATCAACTGGAGTAAATTTGGAGGGTTGGCTCTCACAAGTTGTTCACGAATATTTCGTAGATACAACAAGAAAGGAATAAATTTTGGCGTACCGTACTTTTGGTAAGTCTTTTGACGACTTTTCGCATAGCTCAAGGTCAAGTATTTCAGAAGGGTTGTTTTTCCCGAACCAGGAGCACCAATAACCGCCAAGCACCGATAAGCGGTAATGTGGGGAATCTGGGCTAAAAACTGCCAAATATCCTGAGTGCCAGTGTCACGGCGCCGTCGAATCATCGCTCCCGTTATTTTGTCGGAAATTTCGGTCACTACTCCCAGGGGCACGAAGATATCTTCTAAATCCAGCACGGGCAAGCCAGTGCGATATCCTTCTGTTGTCAATGCACGATATTGAGCAACTAAACTCTGTCGGTATTTACTCTCAAATCCTGGAGTGAGCCAGCTAGGTTGAGAAATTAAGCTGGATATTTGTGTATCAATCCACTTGGCTAATTCCTTACCTTTTATTCGAGCTGCTAAATCTAATTCCTCTTGAAAGCTTTGGAAAAACTTAATCACTGGTGGTGAGATAAAAATCGTTACAATAGCAGAGAAAAGTGCTCGCGACCAGTAAGCATTGAATATAAAATGGAAAGTAATTCCCAGGAAAAAACCAAGAGGCAACCACAGTAGTAGGGTATATATATATTGATTTAATTCCTTATATTGATTTGATTTTGGTTTTTTGGGTTGATTTTGAGCCTCTATGTTAGATAAATTTCTTTGATTTAAATCTTTTATGTTTTTTCTAACCCAATCTCGATTAAACACCTCTCTGTAAATAGGATTATAAACTCTTAACCCCTCCTCTTGTTGTATCACCAAACCAGACAACATTAATTCCATCTGCTCTAAAGTTTTATCTGCTTGGATAGCCTTATAATTCAAAATTTTTTGATATAGTTTTAAAAGCTTAATTGTCTTCTTAGGATCTTCTTTTGAGTTTTTAAATAGGCGGTTTTTTATAGTTATCAAATGCTCTGGATTATCCTGAAACTCCCAGTTATTAATAATTTTGTCTTTTACTAATCGCTGAATATTGGGCGTGCGACTCTTTGATTGAGTAGCTACTAGATAACACAATTTTTGAGTAAGAAATGGCTGTCCTCCCGTCCACTTTAAAATCTCTGCTAAAACCCCTTCAGGATCGTCCACCTTCTGCTCTAATCCCTTAGTTAATTTTCCTTTGGCATACTCTAGCTCAATCCCAGTTAACTCAATAGCATAACCAATATTAAATGGCGTGCGCCGCTTGTCTTGGATCAAGTCTGATGGCTTGGCTACTCCCAATAAGCAAAACGCTAGCCGCTTATACTCAGGATTGTCAACTCGTTGATTATAGCAAGCACGAACAAAGGCGAAAAAGTCATCAGTTGAAAAACCTAAGGTTAAAACACTATCAATTTCATCAACAAAAATAACAATATTTTGCAATATTTCTTTTAAGAGGATAGACTCAATAAACTCTCTGAATCGCCCCAAGGGAGATAGTAATTCGCGTTCACGCCACCAGTTACCTACATGAATATTGAAATTGAAATTTTTTTGCAGACGGTCAAGCATTCCAGCATACCACTGTTCTTCCGAACTGGATTTGCTACCAATCAGAGAAAGATCGAGGACAGTACATTGCCACCCTTCTTGTTTTAGTCGCTCCATTACCCGAACCCTCAAACTAGATTTTCCTGTTTGCCGGGAATTCAGAACATAGCAAAATTTTCCGTCTTTTAAACCTTGATAAAGGAGGGTATCGGCTGGTCGCTCAACGTAAGTATTGTTATCTATTGAGAGAGTTCCTGAAAAATAATATTCATCCATAGCATTCGGTTACTATCTCATCAAGTTATTTGTAAAATATTGACGGTATAATTGGCATTTTGGAGCATATTTATTTTCTCCAATTATTTCGACCAAACCTCTACTATATAATTTGAAAGCATCTAACCGAGGAAGTGGTACCGGTTGCTTATTAGTAATCACTTGAAAATAAAGTTTAGCCAGTTCTGGATGCTTTTTTAGATTATCTAAGTGTTCTCGCAAGTGATTACCAAAAGGACCTTTTTCGCTGGAGATCCTCTGCCAAAAGTCTTCCAAGGTAACTCCCTGCTCTCTAATGTAGCTAAGAGATTTATCAACTAGATAGGGATGTCCTCCTACAATAGACATTAACTTTTGAACCTGATTATTAATTGTCCAATTTAGTCCATAACGTTGTGCTAGTTTTTTGATTTGTTCTGGAGTGAAATCTGGTAAAGGAATGATTGTGCCTACCCCAGCTAGAGGGGAAGAATTTATATCCAAGTTGCTGTAAATTTCAGTAGAGTGTAAGACAATCAATCGAAGTTGCTTCCAAATTTGACCTAGCTCATTATTAGTTTTTGCTAAGTCATTCCAGGAGCGTAACAACTGACAAAAATCATTAGCGATATCAGAATACTCGAAAACCAAATCAACATCATCTAAAGCCAAAACCAGATCCACTCCAATTGCTGGCAGGATATAATCATCAAAATATGATGTAATGCTAACTTTACATCCTAAAATATCATCCCAATAAATATCTAACTTATTGGGTAAATCTACCAGCTTTCCAACGTTTGCACAAAACCATTTTGAAAATTCAGTAAAATCTCGGCAAGTTTTGGTATCCAACAGTTCAAAGCGTAAAACTGCTGTTTTCTTATCGTGCCTTTTTGCATAAGCTAGTATCTTGTTCATAAGCATACTTTTTCCCATATTTTTGGGAGCTTTTATGCGTAACAACGCTCCCGGCTTGTCAATGGCCTGATAGCATCTTTCTTCGATAGAAGATCTTTCTATATACTGGCATGTAACTGACGTGGGTGTAACTGGCGGTGAAGGGGGATCTGGATGAATATTTTCTAAGCAAAAAAAAACTCTGTTTTTGTGGCAAATTGATAGAAAGCCTCTGTAGCAGCAAATTTAGCAAAATCTCGATAGTTTTCTTGTGTTTCTCTACGACTCTCTTCTGTAGGAATATCACTGACGGATTTTATGATAATCGCTTTAGTACCTAGTTCTGCAGCTGCTTTTAATACAGCGAGGCTTTCCATATCAAAAGCGATCGCTTTTCTATCATGCTCTTGTTCAATAGTTTGTATAGAATCAGGATGATCGTTAACTAAATCGGCAGAAGCAATATTAAGGTAGTGAAGTGCAATAGAAGAGGGACGAGTTGTTAAATTCTTCCACCCACTTTCTGTTTTTATGTACTCATTATCAATAGCTTTTTTGATAATTTGATTTGGCCCATGTTTTTGCCAAAAATCGATTATATTAGTGACTCCAACTGGGTCTGGTCTTGCATTTATTAACCCTTTTTTTAGATTGCCATTTCCTTGTAATTTACCACTTTGATAATGAAATGCTTGACGAGGAATGATAATATCACCAATATTTACAGACCCCTCTATTCCCCCACAGATTCCTATCAACACAATATATTCTGGCTCTAATTTAGAAATGGCGATCGTTGAGAGTATTGCCGCATCTATTAGTCCCATCTCATCTACAGGTTGTGATAAAGCAGCAATTTTGCAGGTGTTTCCTTCTTGATTTCTCAGAGTTCCAAGACGATATCTGTATTTTCCGGCAAGAGGTACTGAATCTTGCCAATTAAACTCTTCCTTCATAGCTAAAAGAAAAGCTAACTCTTCTCTTAAAGCTGAAATTACTACTACTTTAATTTTTTCCGCCATGTTACTTATAATAGTCTTATTTTTCTTAAGTATAGATATAAGGAATAGACTCCAATTTTAACCCTGTCGATGAATTTAGACAAAACTGGCAAAAGTTCTAACGTTAATCTTAACAACAAAAAGAGTAAAATGCTTTCCCACTGAGCTTATCGAGAAATCTGATCAACTGCTTGAACATGAGCTTCATTAGTGAGATGCAATGCGCTGAGTTTGTAGTGCGGGAGCGAAGCGCTGCTGCAAGCAGATCGCTCATAGTTGCCGAGCTAGACAAGGCGAGCGCCCGTAGCCCGATCGCTCGTGGCTGCCAAGCTAGACAAGGCGATCGCTGGGGAACAAGAAACTAAAGATATGTTTTTATCCGAGCAGGAAGCAAGGCTGCGGAAACTTCTTCAGAAAAAAGCTAACTCGTAAGGCGATCGCCACAGCGATTATTATTGCTCAAAGATAACCAAGATCCCGATAGGAAATGCCCAGTCTACTACTTAACTTTAACAACTAATGCTGTTTTCTTCGTTCAATTTGTTTGGGAAAATCGGGCACTAATAAAGATTGCTCTAATTCACACGACTTGGAAGGTTAGGCGATCGCTGCCACGAAAAATCAGGTGTTTGAGACTATTGCGCTACCTGGGCAGCGATCGCCGAAAGCCAGATATAGTAGATTGTTTATCATTAACCTTCCCAGTCGTGTTTGTAAATTAGTCCAACTTTTCGCTCAATAGAGC
>JAAUYA010308417.1_pt1 | contig 15489 bp, 11 predicted proteins | sample 7278161 | NCBI WGS metagenome assembly JAAUYA01 (sample SAMN14350120, study PRJNA611818) | marine sediment metagenome | isolation source: surface marine sediment (3m) | place: French Polynesia: Moorea | collected 2018-08
AAGCAGTTCCACTAACGCCGCGATGGCCGTTTCATTGCCCGTGCCGATTTTCCCTAAGCTCTCAGCCGCTCGCCTACGGGTGTATTCATTTTTAGTTGACCCAAGCAGTTCCACTAACGCCGCGATCGCTTTTGTGCGCTCCGTCTCTTGCAGTGCTTCTCGCGCTCCCTCTTCAATCAGATCGAGAAATTTCTGCCACTTCTGCTTGTCGTCTAAATAACCAAAGCACCACTGAACAATTTGCTCCACTATTTCATCTGCTCTGGAACAATCCCCAAACTCGGCAATTCCCCTAGCAGCTAAAAAATAGGCTCGATACTCATAAAAGCCTTTATCTACCCTATCTTGACTGAGCCATTCTCCATATCCATCATCAAACTCAACCAAAGCCTCAATAAAAGCCTCCTTCTTTTCTTTGGCTATTTCCTGCAGCCCTAACCAGAGCAACATTGGCTCCTTCCACTGGGGCTCAAAGATGCGGTAAGTTCCCTGACTGGGATTTTTCGGGATGTGGTTGAGAAAGAAGTGCCAGTCCTCAATCGCTTTGGCAGCAAAATACTCCTGAAATGTAGGATGGTAGAAAGCATAAACATTTTTCAGAGGATTTTTCGGGTCTTTCCCGACAATATTGAGCCAACCTAACTTTCGGGCTAAATGAAACAGCGGCTCATCCGGTTCACCCAGTTCTGAACTGATAAAATCATGTCTCAGCACAAAGCGGTATTTTTCCTCATCAATTGCCCGCCGTGCCAACTGCCCCAATGCCTTGTTTAACTCCCGTTTAGCCTCTGAACGGGTCGCAAATGGCTCAGGAGTCCAGTCCTTCCACTCATAAATTGTCTCGACAAACTGGTCATAAAGTTGAGCTTTGGTCTCAGGTAATTTTCCCTCCCCTACTTGCCAACTGCGACACAACAACGAACAGCGCAGGGGATTTCTCACCAAATCTCTGATGCGTTCCTTGCCCGGCTCATTTAATGCTTGCAGTAGTGACTCTCCTGACGCTGCATTCTCAGTCTCGGTAAACCAATTATGGACAAATTGCTTCACCTGCTCTGGTTCAAAGTCCAAGTTGCGATAGACATCAAACTCACTCAGAGCGTTTTGAGCAACCTCCCAGACATTGAGCCGAGACGATAGCACCATCCGCGCCTTAGTTACCCAGCCTGAGTGTAAAGAGCTGATGAATCCTCGTTCTGTGGGATTGCTTCTTTCATCCAATCCATCCAACAGCAGCCACACTCGCCCCTCACGGCACTCTCTTTCCAAGTCTTCCTTGATTTCGCGGGTGACGTTGGCTTTGGCGAGAGGAAGCCAAACTTCGGTTAAATACTCGCTCAGGGTGTTTTCTACTTGACCCAAAGGCACCCAAATCGGCAACCCCAAATCGTTCTCTAAAACCCAAAAGGCAATCTTTTGCAGGAGCGTCGTTTTTCCCGAACCTGCTTCTCCAGTTATAGCAATCCGCTGCCCCTGACTCTTGGGACTAACCCCCTGTTTGAGCACTTCCCCAAAAAAGCGATCGTGGGCAATAGGGATAATTTTCTCCTTCTGATTTTTCTCCCTCTGATTTTCCTCCTGATACAATTGAGAACCCGACTCAGGGGGAACATCCTCACTGCGCTTCTGTGGTGGCTGCTTTTCCACCAATCCCAAAGGGACATAGAGTTCATGTAGTTCAAATTTACCACCTGCCTCTAACAGATTGCTAGTAAGCTTCTGCCGCTCTCTGAGCATTTCGTGACATACTTCTCGCCAGTTAATAAGTTTAAGGGATCTGAAAAAATTGTCTTCATCTTTATCCTCACCCCAGTAACGAATCTGCCATGCGACTGGTTGGGGTTTATTCTCTGCAAATAGCTTCGCCTTAATTAGTTTAGTTGATTCTTCCATCTCAGGAAGCAAACAGTCTTTGGGCAGTTTGTTGAACTCCTCCATAACTGCCTGAGAAAAACTGCCAGTTCCTGCTTTGTTCTCCGCCACCTCATACTCGGCTGAGGCAAACAGCACAAATTGTTGGTTCTTTTGAGCGTCACCGTTGGAACTGAAACGATCGCCAACTGCCTCAGTACGGGCGATCGCAAAATGTTCCGTGTATAAAGGATTTGCACAAGCATCAATTAAGAAAATCTGCCTAGCAAAGCCTGAACCATAACTGGAAGTATTCAGCGCATCTCGCAGCGAATACAAGTCAAGGTTTTTGTTGTTCTGGTTGTCAGTATCGGCATACAGTAGCCTGCGCCTTGTCTCCCGTGATTTAGTGACGATACCGTGTCCCCCCCAGAACAGATACAGCAACTGACCGCCTACACCATTGGCAAGTAATTTGTAGCAAATTGCATTAAATATATTTTCCCGAGTAGCAGGCTTTGGCTCTAGGGTTATTTTCTCAAATAAATCCCTGTTTTCCTCCAAAGGGGAGACAAACAGATGTATATTTTCTGACTTGACTCCTCTGTCTAGCAGCCAATTAGCAAAAGCGATCGCATCATTGGCTGGTCCATTCAAGTCCCAGTCTGAACCTGCACTATATTTTTCAACGCCTACAACCAGCGCATGGGTTTCTTCTGGACTAATCTGAGGAATTGTCATGGCAGTTCTGCTAAAATTGCATTCCACGTAGCTTCATTGTACCAATAAGCTTTATGAGCCTCTGGAAAAGTAGTAGCGTGGGCATTGTCTGTCGAGATCTTGGTTGTCTTTGAGCAATAATAATCACAATGCCCACCACAAACAAAAGTCAAAAGTCAAACCCACCCCTAACCCCTCCCAGGAGGGGAACCAAAAGTCAAAAATATTCCTTTTGAGTTTTGAGTTTTGAGTTTTGAGTTTTGCTAAATGTCCCATTGGTTCGGTGATTTTCCCCCCAATGCCCACCCTACGAAGGCTATATTTTTCAACGCCTACAACCAGGGCATGGGTTGCTTCTGGACTAATCTGAGGAATTGTCATGACAGTTCTGCTAAAATTGCCTTCCAGGTAGCTTCATTGTACCAATAAGCTCCATGAGCCTCTGGAAAGGGTTGCTGATTATCCACTTGCACATCTTTCATCCGCCCCGGAAATAACCCTTGGCGATCGCCAATATAACTGAGAATATCCCGCAGATCGTAGATATTCAACCATTTAGGAAAGTGTGGAGGGAGAGGATCTCCGTATGATAAACTTTGCAGTGCATCAATTTCATATAAGAATGGAGCCTGGGAACCAACTGTAACCAGTAAATCCACCTTTGGCAATTCCCGTTCAACCAGTAAGTCCACACAGGCAATACCTCCTAAACTGTGAGCGAGAAGAACGACGGGAGGCTCAACCTTCTCTACTTGTTCTCGGATGAAATCGCGAATCTTCTTGCCCTTGGCTTGGTAAAAAAGAATATCTCCGGTAAAAGGATAGGCAGCATCAGTTAACGCTCCTCGCTGTCGCTGTAAATAGCGATCGCCCAAATTTTGCATCCCGGGAAGCAGTAGATTCTTCAACCAATCCCCTACTATCCCTCGCGATTGAGTATCGTGGCTTAATTCACGAGTGAGGGAGTCAACAGTCCGCTCTCGCAAGTCTACATCAAACTCAATGGGAGCGGTAATATATTGGCGATCGCACAACTGGATTGCCTCGGCTACAATTGCTCTGGCGATCGCTGCATAATATTCATCCAAAGGTCTTGATGCTGTTTCCAGCAGCCTTCCATAGGGCTTAGACTTCCTGATTTCCTGGCGAGCTTGCTCAAAAACCTCAGCGATTCCAGCTTTTTCCAGTTGGCTTCTCAGTTCCGAGGAAGCAGTAAACTGTTCCACTCTGTTGCCAAGTTCCCGTGATGGAGTGAGCTTACCCGGAACGGCAGGTTGACCGCGAATGGGTCTGAATGATAGCAGTAGAATTTCATATAGTGGGTCTTTATACAGCTTATCCCAGAGCCGAACGCGATCGTCTTCCTTTTTGTTTGACCTGGTTGAATCATAATTAGGAATCGACACACCACCAGCTTTAAGTTTGGTGCCAAGAGGTTCACCCCACAGACAAGGAACTAACTTTATTTCTGGTTTACGGTCATTGAGGGTAGCTTCAATTTGCTGAAATGTAACCGCATAGGAATCTTTTCGACCACCTGTTCCATGAACAAATATTACTGTAGTCATTGATTCAGCTACTTCTAAAAAAAAGTTTCTAACAATTTGTGAAACAATGGTATTATAACCAACATCGTGATTTAGCAGCAGAAGTTATGATTCTTGGGACTCTCAGTAAGGTTGGGTGTTCAGAAACCGGGCCTTCAAGTCAGTAGGGCGGAGTAGGACATGGAAGTTTTTAAACATATCGAAGCCATGGGGCACGAGCAGGTGAGCTTTTGCCATGACAGAGAATCAGGTCTGAAGGCGATTATCGCCATCCATAACACGAATTTAGGTCCAGCGATGGGGGGTACGCGCCTATTTCCCTATGCCAGTGAGGAAGATGCTTTAAAAGATGTTCTCCGCCTCAGTCGAGCCATGACCTACAAAGCAGCTTGTGCTAATATCCCTGCTGGTGGGGGCAAAGGTGTAATTATTGCCAATCCCGACCAGAAAACTGAGGAACTATTTGAAGCCTATGGAAATTTTGTTGAGACTTTTAAGGGGCGTTTTATTACAGGTGAGGATTTGAATATTGCTGTTGAGGACGTCCGGCAAATGTCTCGCCAAACAGATTATATCGTAGGTTTGCTGGAAAGATATGGAGGACTGGGTCGCGCTACGGCTATAGGAATTTCAGCTGGCATCAAAGCAGCAGTAGAATTTTATTGGGGCAGGAAAAATTTGCATGGTCTAAAAGTAGCGGTTCAAGGAGTCGGCAAGGTAGGAAAAAATCTCTGTCAAATTTTGTCAGAACAGGGAGTCGAGCTTTTCGTCAGCGACCCAATCTCAGAAAGGGTAGAAGAGGCCCGTCGTCTTTATCAAGCAAATATTGTAGATATCGAGGCAATTTACGATCTCGATGTTGATATCTTCTCTCCTTGTGCTTTAGGGGGGATCGTTAACAGTGCTACAATCTCCATGCTCAAAGCAGCAATTGTGGCGGGTTCTGCCAATAATCAGCTAGAAAATGAGGAAATACATAGTCGGATGCTGGCAGAGCAAAATATCATCTATTGCCCTGACTATGTAATTAATGCTGGGGGATTAATTAATGTCTACGATGAAATGATGGGAATTGAAGAAAATGTCTCCCTGGAGCGGGTGAGGAAAATTGCCAATACTCTGATGGAAGTGTTTAAGATTGCTCGAGAAAATCGTATAACTACACTAGAAGCATCAAAGCGTCTAGCAGAAAAACGCTTTGTCTCTAGAACACCGATTCAGTAATAAAGATTTCGGCGAGAACTGTTGATTGTTGATTGTCGATTGTTGATTGAGGAATTGTAGAGGAGGCTTTCCCACTAACCATCAACCATGAACCATCAACCATCAACGAGGATTGCTGACTCAGCAGTATTACTGATACCATTTTTCAAAAGTAATGATAGACATGCATCAATGCCCTCACCCCCAACCCCTTTCCCAGAAAGGGAGAGGGGAGGGATATACCTCTCAAAGTTAAAGAAAAGTGGTATGAATTGCTATTCTAGGGTAAATATGATAGACAGCCGGTAAAACAACTAAGAAGAGAAGGTAAGATATGACTAATAAAATCTCCAAGCATAATCAATCCTCGACACCGTGGGAAGGGATTTTTCGCTTTACTGACGAACTAGGTCCAGCCAAGATTATTCATATCTATGAGCCCTTACCAAGTTTGAAGGCTATTCTGGTGGTAGATAACGTTGCCTGTGGACCAGCCATCGGCGGAATCCGCATCGCACCAGATGTTAGTACCGAGGAAGTATTTCGGCTGGCACGAGCGATGACTTTAAAGAACGCTGCTGCCGGACTCCCCCACGGTGGAGGAAAATCAGCAATCTTAGCTGACCCGAAACTACCTCTATCAGATAAAGAACGGTTGATTCGTACTTTTGCTCGTGCTATTAGAGGCATCACCGAGTATATCCCTGGTCCCAATATGGGTACTGACGAACAGTGTATGGCATGGATCGAGGACGAAATTGGTCGCGCTGTGGGACTGCCACCGGAAATAGGTGGGATCCCCCTGGATCAGATCGGAGCCACTGGTTTTGGTCTCAGCATTGCTACAGAGGTTGCCAGCCAATTTTGCCAACTGCAGCTAGAAGGAGCTCGACTCGTCATTCAAGGCTTTGGTTCCGTGGGCAAACACGCAGCTCGTTTTCTGGGTGCGAAGGGAGCAGTCCTCGTGGGAGCGGCCGATTCTAAAGGGACGTTGTTCAATGACCTGGGGATTGACGTTGCCAAACTGATTGAACTCAAAAGTGCTGGCAAGAGCGTCATCGACTATCCTGAGGGAGACAAGCTAGAGCGCGAGGCGGCGATCGACATCGAGTGCGATATCTGGATTCCAGCAGCCAGACCTGATGTAGTTCGTGCAGATAATGTTGCTCGCCTGAAAACCAAGCTAGTTGTCCAAGGTGCTAATATTCCCTTCACCATAGAAGCCGAGCAAATCTGTCACGAGCGTAATATTCTGATAGTACCTGATTTCATCGCTAATGCCGGCGGTGTCATTTGCGGTGCGGTTGAATATCGGGGCGGGACTAAGGGCATTGCTTTTGGAACCATTGAAGAGAAGATTAGCCACAATACTGCCCTGGTTTTGGAAAAAGCTGCAAGTACAGGAAGATTGCCACGGCAAGTTGCGGTCGAACTGGCAGAACAACGGATCAGAAATGCTATGAGTTATCGCCATCTCATATCTTGTACCTGAGAGAAAACTTCATCAAGGTTTCATAATAGTTCCTTTTTTGATTGCCTTTTCCTGCTTCTACTCTTACTTATTCGGCAACGCTCTATCTCTTACCAATAAGAACAGAAAAAGAAGTAATATCAGGTTCGCTTAATCACCTATAAAGCATAAGCTTGTAGTTGGGCTTTAGCCCTACTTTATTTTTATCACTGTTTATCAGAACTTGATCTCAGGGGAGAAGCACCATAAACCAGCCGATACCTAAAGCCCAGGTCGGGTATTCTTCATATCAAATCCGGCTGATACCAATTTCAAAAAAGATTGCTACATCTTTTCGGGCGCAAGCCTTCATTCGTGTCAACTTAAGGTGAAACTCAAGCCAGGTATTGATTCAAATTTCAGGCTCAGAGCAGAATAGGGTTTTGGTGCGTTCGCAACGCACCCTACGCAAGATTCTAAGGTTGGCTTTATACTATGCAGATTCAGGACTTCACCCAAACTCTTGTGTGATTTTCTCTAACTTTTGTAGTTGTTCGTCTTCTCTTTAAGTCTAAGTTAAGTGTAGCATATATTAATTCATCAGTTATCAGTTCTTGGTTTTGTGTACGTTTGCTCTGTTCCAACCAACCTACATATATTGTGATTAATTTTATAGCTGTTCTCATAATTATGAAGTACATTTATATACCCTGGCTTTTGTTGATTGTTGATTGACTGTACCTGAGGAGGAGTGAAAATTGCTATAAATAGCGATTACTTTTTTAAAGATTTTACTTCATTGAAACAGAATAACAGCTATAATCAGGGTTTACCTCCTGCTCTCGAGCCTTCTGCCATAAACTTTTTTAAGTAGAGTAAATGTTTAACAAAACTGTTCAATTTTTGATGCTCAACAAGCAATTTTTCTCAAGACTAAATATAGTTCTATTTACTTTAGCTTTATCCTTCAGCATTTTCATCGAAAGTTGCTGGACACAAACCAGCCCTATTTATGATTCTGAAGCAATTTTTCATCCTGTAGTTGCTCAACAAGGTATGGTTTCAACTCAGGAAGCTTTAGCTACCCAAGCGGGTTTAGATGTTTTAAAAGAAGGAGGAAATGCAGTTGATGCGGCAGTCACAGTTGGTTTTACTTTGGCAGTAACTTTACCTCGCGCTGGGAATATTGGTGGTGGTGGTTTTATGGTAATTCATTTAGCAGAAAGTAACCAAAATATTGCGATTGATTATCGAGAAAAAGCACCTCTAGCTGCCACGAAAGATATGTTTTTGGACGAAAATGGCGAGGTTGACAGCCAAAAATCCAGATTTAGCTATTTGTCTGTGGGCGTACCAGGTACGGTGGCGGGGCTAATTTTAGCATTAGAAAAATACGGAACAATTTCTCTGGAGCGAGCTTTACAACCAGCCATTGAATTAGCAGAAAATGGCTTTAATGTTAGTCAAGATTTATATGATTCTTTGTTATTTGCCCAAAAATCCTTGAAATCTCACCGAGCGAGTGAGAAAATATTTTTTGGCGATCGCGGATTGCCAATTACAGTAGGAAAATTATTAATACAGGAAGATTTAGCCCAGAGCTTAAAATTAATTGCTACTCAAGGCAAAAAAGCATTTTATCAAGGTATGATTGCTGATGCTATTGTTGCTGAAATGGAAAAGCATCAAGGTTTAATTACTGAGGAAGATTTGGCTAATTATCAACCGAAAATTAGAGAACCCGTAAAAGGTAATTATCGGGGTTATGAAATTTATTCTATGCCTCCCCCTAGCTCTGGCGGTATTCATTTAATCCAAATGCTCAATATTTTAGAACCTTTTCCCTTAAAAGAATGGGGACATAACGCGGCCAATACCATTCATATTATGGCAGAAACTATGAAGTTAGCTTATGCAGATAGGTCTAAATATTTAGGAGATTCCGATTTCGTTCCTGTACCAATTTCTGGGTTAATTTCTAAGGCTTACGCTGCTCAATTAAGAGATCAGATTAATTTGGAGAATGCTACCCCTAGCACCGAAATTTTACCCGGAAATCCCCTTATTTTTCATGAAAGTAATGATACTACTCATTATTCCATAGTAGATAAATACGGCAATGCGGTGGCCAATACTTACACTTTAAATTTTAGTTACGGTAGTGGCATCACCGTACCCGGAACCGGTATTTTACTAAATAATGAAATGGATGATTTTGTGGCTAAACCGGGTGTCCCTAATGCCTTTGGTTTAACTGGTGGTGAATTTAATGCGATCGCCCCTGAAAAAAGAATGCTTAGTTCCATGACTCCCACCATCGTCATCAAAGATGGACAAGTTTTCTTAGTCACCGGAAGTCCGGGAGGTAGTCGTATTATTACTACTGTATTACAAATAATTGTCAACGTAATTAATTTCCAGATGAATATTGCCGAAGCAACAGCAGCAGCAAGATTTCATCATCAATGGCTACCGGATAAATTATATGTGGAGAAAGAGTTAAATCAAGACACAATTAATTTACTCAAGAGCAAAGGATATGAAGTTGCTAGTCGTAGAGTAATGGGTAGTACCCAAAGCATAATGAAAATAGATAATTATCTCTATGGCGCTTCCGATCCTCGCCGTCGAGAAGCTTTAACGATCGGATATTAGTAGTTGAACTGCTTTCAATTCCAGTGCTAAAGCGATCGCTTCAGCTTCTAGCAACTGTTGCAAATCTCGGCGGCTCTTGGCTTGGCGACTTAATTTCAGTTCCACAGAAGAGCGAAATTATCTCATCAGTGGGGCCAAAATGCTGAAGGAGAGACCACCTCCCCTGATGCAAGGTTTACCAAAACGAATTTCTGGATTAAGACTAATATGTTCTGTACTTACTTGTGTCAAACTCATTTTTTGATTAGATATCATTCTAATTGATAAATTATAACTAATTTCTACATAAGAGCGATCGCACTACAAGAGCTGCGATCGCTCTTGTAGATTGGGTTGAGCAAACCAATATAGTAGCACCAAATCCGAATGTCACTGAAATAAGCGAGCACAAAGCGTGCTTCCTTTGCGTCTTTGCGTCTTGGCGCGAGACTAAAGATTACTTAAATCAGTGCTATTTACTACAGCATTCATCATCCGAGAATTGTGAATCAAGTCATCACACTAGTGAAAAAATCAATAGTATCTTTGAGCGCAACAACAAAAGTGTCTATATCAGCAAAATTATTGTAAAAATATAAACTCGCCCTAGCACTCCCAGATATATTCAGATAACGGTGTAAAGGTTGGGTACAATGATGTCCTGAACGAATTGCTACTCCTTCATGATCTAAAAGTGTGGCTAAATCATTAGCATGAATGCCTTCTACATTAAATGATGCTAAAGCTGCTCTTCCTTGGCCATCTTCGGTAGGTTTTGGTCCATAAATTCTGAGCTTAGGAATTGTTGCTAATTTTTTGAATAAATAAGCAGTTAATTCTTCTTCATAAGTATGAATTTTATCCATACCTATATTAGTTAAATAATCTACTGCTGCACCGAGGGCGATCGCCTCTCCGATAGCAGGCGTTCCCGCTTCAAATTTATGAGGTAATTCTCCACAGGTAAAATGATCCAGATAGACTTCATCAATCATTTCTCCTCCCCCCAAAAAAGGAGACATTTGTGTTAATAATTCCTCTTTACCATAGAGAAAACCTATCCCTGTAGGACCACACATTTTATGCCCAGAGCCTACCAACCAATCACAGTTCATTGCCTGCACGTCAACAGGTAAATGAGGAATGCTTTGACAAGCATCAATTAATACTTTAGCATCGTATTGATGAGCTAAATTAATAATTTCTGCTACGGGATTAATACATCCTAAAGTATTAGAAACATGGACTACAGAAACCAATTTAGTATTATGAGAAAGTAAAGATTTATATTGCTCTAAATCAAATTCTTCGGTAGGAGTTAATTCAACGTATTTAATAATTGCTCCTGTTTTTTGAGCGATAATTTGCCAGGGAATTATGTTACTATGATGTTCCATCACAGAGAGAATAATCTCATCTCCCTGATTTAAATTACTCAATCCCCAACTATAAGCCACTAAATTAATAGCCTCAGTAGCATTACGAGTATAAACAACTTCATTGCGACTTCTAGCATTAATAAATTGAGCTACTTTATCTCTAGCACCTTCATAAGCATCTGTTGCTCTGCCACTTAAACTATGGGCTCCGCGATGGACATTAGCATTATCATATTCATAATAATTACTTAGAGCATTAATAACTGCTAAAGGTTTTTGTGAAGTAGCAGCATTATCTAAATAAATCAAAAGTTTATCGTTAATTTTCTGATTTAAAATCGGAAAATCAGCTCGAACTCGTTCTGCAATTGTTTTTTCTTGAGTAACAATCATAATTGTTAGTAAATAGTTGAAAGATTAGTGGGAGACTTTTAACCCTTTTCCCCTCCAAGTTCCCCTCCTAAGAGGAGCGGGGGTGGGTTGGGCAAGGGATTCGGGGGCTAGGGGGCAGAATTAAATATTGAAAAAATTAATTAAGAGTACGACAAGCTACACATTGAGAGAGTCTATGCTTTAAAGACTCTAAAGGTAGTTTATCGAGAATTTCGGCTGCAAAAGCATCAATTAAAAGATGGCGTGCATCATATTCATTTAAGCCACGAGTGCGTAAATAAAAGATTTCATCTGCTTGTAATTGACTCACAGTTGCACCATGAGAACATTTAACATTATCCGCAGTAATTTGCAACTCTGGTTTAGTATTAATTCTGGCTTTAGGTGATAACAGTAAATTGCGGTTTAACTGAGCAGCATTAGTGAATTGAGCTTTTTGAGGTACATGAATCTTACCATTAAAAACCCCTTGGGCAGATTGATCGATGATATATTTATGGAGTTGATTGACAATGCCATGAGGCTGAGTCAAATTAACTAGAGAGTGAGTATCTGCTAACTGTTTGCCCTCAATCATAGTTAAACCATTGAGGTAAGTTTCGGTTTGCTCTCCAAGTTGATTAATTTGCAGATTATGACGATATAACTTACCACCCAAACTAATCTCATTACAGGTATAGCGACTATAACGCTGTTGGGCGATCGCCGTTTTGCCGATATGGAAACCATCCCCAGATTCCCGTTGAATGCGGCTATGATTTATTTGAGCATTCTCTTGTAAGTAAATTTCTGTGACAGTATTGGTGAAATAGTACTGATTATGGGGAGTATCTGAGCAACCTTGAGCTACTGCACCATAATACTCTACTAATTTTAGACTAGCTCCCCTTTCAGCTACTACTAATATTCTCGGTTGAGCAAAACTGGGATTATTATCTGTTACAGTGAGATGTAATAGATGAATCGGAGTCGTAACTTCTACATTAGCATTCACCCAAACTACCGCTGCATCAATAATACCAGAAGTATTGAGAGCTGTGAAAACTTCATTACTGTCTGGATGTTGAGCAAGATATGCCCCTATTTTGTCACTTAAAGAAGGAGGTAAATTACCTAAGTTACCAACATAAATACCTTCAGATAAACCAGAGACATCAGATAATTCAGGTGCATACACCCCATTAACTAATACCAAACGAGTACTATTTACTTCCGTGAGCATAAACCTTTCTAAAGCAAAATTGCTGACTTCTGATTTACTGGCTAAGCGAAAATCCTGAGCAACTAACTCAGATAAATCAGTAAAACGCCACTGTTCAGCTTTTTTAGTTGGTATATTTGATTGAACCACCACAGAACCAGCCTTTTGGCGAATTTCCGCTAAAAATGTTGCTATTTCTTTATTAGCAACAGTATTTGCATTTTCACACTGTTGTAGTAAACCACCTAAATAGGCATCTCTAGTTAGTTCAAGGGTTTCTGGTTTAAACATCGCTACTGAGTTTGTCATGATACGCCTACCTCCATATATTCTTTTTCTTCTACAAACTCATAACCGCGCTCTTCTAATTCCAGGGCTAATTCTTTAGTACCGCTCATGACAATACGCCCATCATACATGACATGAACGTAATTAGGTTGAATATAATTAAGCAGGCGTTGATAGTGGGTAATAACTAAAAAAGCATTATCAGCATTAGCTAGTTGATTAACTCCTTGAGAAACTATCTTGAGTGCGTCAATATCTAATCCAGAGTCAATTTCATCTAAAATAGCTAAAGTTGGCTCTAAAAGTGCCATTTGCAGAATTTCATTGCGTTTTTTCTCACCACCAGAGAAACCTTCATTGAGACTTCTTTCTAAAAAAGCAGGATCCATTTTTACCATTGCCAACTTTTCTTCCACCAAGTCTTCAAAATCAAAAGTGTCAATTTCTTCTAAACCCAGATGCTTGCGACGGGCATTATAAGCTACCCGGAGAAAATCAAGGTTACTCACTCCAGGAATTTCCAGAGGATACTGAAATGCCAAAAAAATCCCATTTAAAGCCCTTTCTTCTGGCTCTTTATCTAGTAGATTTTCCCCTTGATAAATTATCTCACCACCAGTTACTTCATATTCTGGATGTCCTGTCAAAACTTTGGATAAAGTGCTTTTTCCAGAGCCGTTTCGCCCCATAATAGCGTGAATTTCTCCAGCTTTGATTTCTAAATTTACACCCTTGAGAATCGGTGTATCCTCGACATTGGCTGTTAGATTACGAACTGATAGTATAGTCTCGCGCATAGTTTGTAGGTTGTTAGTACTTTGTGGTTAGTTGTTGGCTGTCAATCCTTATCACTTAACATCCTTGAGTATTACTAAGGTGTTAGCAGATGATACTATAACATTTAAGCAACACTTTTGTTGTTTAAGTCTATTTTAGAATACTTTAGCAACAAAGATGTTGCTAAAGTAAAAATTATTTTGCCTAAAACAGTTGGATTGAAATTTCAAGTAGTTTAGTATAGCTATTTCTTAACTATTCCTTATGAGTCGCAGCTTTAAACTTGCACCCATGTCACCTCTAATCAAGGGATTCACCATCGCACTGTGGTTATTACCACTTTTTTTTGGCATACTGACTCTAGTGTCTCGTGAGTCGATCTTGCTCATCATCTTCATAATACTCATCACTTTATACGGAGCTGTCTGGTTATGGTGTAGACCAACTCGTTTCGTCGTGTCGGATAACTATATTGAGATTGTCTTCCCTGGCTGGCGACGTCTAATCCCCATGCAAGATGTATCTGGTATCCGCATCATCAACAAAGATACTTTTGGGCAGGAGTTTGGTTGGGCTGTGCGTATTGGGGTGGGGGGGTTATGGGGAGGCTTTGGTTGGTTGTGGACTAATCGTGGTGGCTTTTTAGAGTTCTACATTTCCCAACTCGACGAGTTTGTACTCATCTCTAGGTTAAAAGGAAAAAGTCTGCTCATCACCCCAGTAAATCCTTCTCAGTTAGTAGAAACTGTTGAGCAAATGCTTATCTGATCTCAGCCCTAGCATTAGGTTTTGACTTGATAGTTAATGGGCACAGAGATAATTTGCAAGCCTTTACATTTCCTTTCACTGGTGCATTGAACAATTCACAGTAACCCCACTCTGCTCTTTCCCATTGAAAATAAGAGCAAAAACAACAATGATAGTTACAGGATTTTTTGCTTAAATCTGAAGTCTTCATTTAAAAAATATTTATAAATTTATTTGAGGAAAACAAAAGTTATTAACCTCAATAGTCAGCTTATCACTAAAAGAAAGCAGAATAGTTATCTACACAATTTTTTACATTATCGTCTCTGATATCTTTTTTGTTGCTGGTTGCTCTAACTTGTATACACATCTCCCGAGCGAATTTAAAATCGTGATTTTGCCTACTTACTGATGTTTTTGCTACAAACGAACATATTTTGAAACCTTTACTTTTCCCAACGATTACGCAAGTTATTCGGCTGGGCATCTACCTACAAAGGGGAGATTTGAGCGCTCGGCGTAGCCGCGCCAGGGCGCGATCGCTATCCTAGAAAAAAGATTTCCCCCCACTAAAGTTGTCAATCACTCACTCTTATTTAATTGGCGAACTACTCCTCCATGAGCTTCAGCCATAACCTTTGCCATTTCAAAGGAGACGAATTTGTTGGCTCTTTCGATTCCTGGTTGGAACTTACCTGAAGAGGTTAAATAATGAATAAATATATTTACTTGTTTCTCAACTATCCACATAGTAATTTAAGGTTTTCAGAATTACTTGAGCTTACCCCAATTTAGCGCTTGACAGCAGGGGATAATTTTTATTGAACTTGAAACAGCTCTGGTGATTAAGGGAGAGTTTACTGTCAGGTTGTCCAACCTAAAATCTTTGGAGTTCAGTGAGGAAGAGTATCAGAAAATGAAAGTTTTGTGTGCTCGCTTAACTAAAATTAGAGAGGTAGCAACCATTGGTGTCAACTTAACGGTCAAGCCCTTAACCCGCAAGGAACTCAAGTTCCTTGCTAATAGCAGAAGTCATCTAAAGATGACCGATCTGAAATCTAAAAAGTTAGTCCATTAAAATGGACTTGGGTTATTAGCCTTAAAATTGATGATACCTTTTAACTTACAGTTTTTGGGACATCTATTACATCCAGAACTAACTCCTGTTCAACAGCAATTGCTTGAATATCTCTGGTTCTAACGGATTTTGTTGAAGCACTTTTGTAATATAAAAGACAGTTTCCTAGAAACGGCGATCGCCCCTTGAGGGAATTCGGATATTATGGAGAGAAATTAAAG
>JAAUYA010067753.1_pt1 | contig 15476 bp, 14 predicted proteins | sample 7278161 | NCBI WGS metagenome assembly JAAUYA01 (sample SAMN14350120, study PRJNA611818) | marine sediment metagenome | isolation source: surface marine sediment (3m) | place: French Polynesia: Moorea | collected 2018-08
ATATGAAGGCATCAAAGAACTGGTCTGTTGTCATGGTTTACTGATTAGACGGAGGTTAGCAAAAGTCAAAAGTCAAAAGTCGAATGCTTGTTGTGACAAGGTTTTAGCGTTTTATACTGTCCGCTCGCTATGCTTCGACCGCTATAATAACCCAAGTTGCTAGTTATAAGCTTCTCCGTTTTGATGCCCCGCGCATCCCCCAATCCCCCTCCCGTCCCCCTCTTTTGAAGGGGGGAGCCAGCGGATGCTTCGCTGTTTATTTGTTTGGGGGACTTTTTTGTCTTGTTCCCCCCAGTTCCCCTCCTGGGAGGGGCTAGGAGTGGGTTGGGCTAGGGGGCTAGGGGGGCGAAAGCCAGAAAATTGATTCTCTTGGTTATTTGTGTGTACACGGTGGCCTTGATAAGGGTGGCTAGGGAGGATCTAACTCAAAAATAATAGACAAAATTTGTAACTAGCAACTTACGTTAATATAATCTTACAACTAATGAGTAATTCTGTTTAGTTCTGAGTTCTGCTATATAACATTAACCCATCTATCATTGTTCTAGCTAACTCCCATGAAACTTACCCAAAACTACGCTTAAATGACCCAACCCCGGCCAACTGATGATGAACTCCATCAACAGATTACCACCATAGCTAGTGGTGGAATGCAGAATTAAGAATGCAGAATGCACCAGTGGAAAATCCTTATTGCTATGGATTTAGGTAGCAGTTTTGAAATTACAGAAATCGAATTTTAGTTCCAATAATTGAGGTAAAATTATGATTAGCTTTTATGAATTAATTGAGAAGATTAAACAAAGACCAGCCTTATACTTAGGTAAATGTTCTCTTAGTCAACTTCAAACCTTCTTAGATGGTTATACTTTTGCTTTACGTCAAGTCAATCTTCCTGTCAGTCAAGAAGAACAAGATTTTGAACAATTTCAAGAGTGGATTGAAGCAAAATTCAATCAATATTCTACCCAATATTGGAGTCGAATTATTCTCTTTTATTCTGAAGATGAACGAGATGCACTGGAGAGATTTTTTGGACTATTTAATGAATTTATTAATGAAAAAAAGCTATCTTCGGATAAATCAAAAACTGAAGTCATGACCTCCAGTTAACCCTTATTTATTCCAAGATTACAACTAAAGCACTATTATGAAAATGTCTTCTGCTTTGTCAATTTGGAGAGCGACTAGTGCCGCTGCGCGGAAGTTAAGAAGTAAGAAGTAATAAGTACTGATTTTGAAGCTTGGGGAGCATTTCGTTCCTCCCGTTTTATTTCCGCACTCTACCACTAGATTCTCGTTTCAAAACTCAATTGCAGCATGTGGCGCACCGCGTAGCGGATCCGGAGCGGGATCGCCGCAGCTATTAACCTCAAAGGAAAAAGTTGTTTTTTTTATTTCTTCAAATCTTTTAAAAATAGTTGGCGGTATTTAACTTGCAAATTATTCCTCCAAGTATTTTAGTGCTGTTTCACGCTCTAACAAAGGAGTTTGCCTTGCCTCATCCATAGCTTTGCTAAGACAGTAATCTTCTAATCTTTCTGATAATTCATCTAAAGAAATTTTTTCTTCTGGAAATAACCGTCTCCATACTTCAATGGGAATCACAACAGCTTTTGGTTGACCGTTTTTATCTGTTAGATACTCAATTTCAAACATATGACACATCAAAGGATAATTAATTTAAGTTTAGCGTCTTGGAGCCGATTTCTTTTGATTAGGGGAAAAAGTGTGCTCTCTGTTGGAGAGGAAGTGCTCTCGCCATGGCAGTAGGTTGGGCAATCGGTAATGACCCAGAAGCACGAAATATTTCTTAACAATATCATCCGGCTAAACAACCACAGAAACTGTAGGGGCGCTCATGCTTGCGCCCCTACCCAGGTCAATAATTTTACTATGGGCAATCAAGCGGATTTAATATCATAGCGATTAGGATGTAGTGGGACCGTAGTTTCAGCAATCATCTCGCTTCAGGGATTGGCAGAATCTAGGCAAGCGTATTTGACCAGTTTTTGCCAAGAGGGGGAATTTGGAAGAGAGCCTCTAAAATCTCAGTTGATATCTAGCCTTAAACTCACTAAAAATGTAATCATAAGAGATCGAAAGATTATGTCTCTTTTGTATTTCATAAACTCCTTCTACTAAAGGAAATACCCGAAAATCTTTCATGCCCACAGGTTCTCCCCAAGTGCTAACTGTTTCATTGACGACAAATCCTACTTCTCGAGTTGCAGGTATTAAAATAAATTGAACTATACCAAATTCAAACAAAGTCTGCTCGTTCAGTCTTTGTAGTTGTCTAGCTAAATCTATTATCTGACCGCCAACAATCAACTCGATCAATCTACCTTTGCTACGATTAGGAGTACTACTGAGCTTCACAACAGGAGAATTAAGTAATTCTAGATTAGAACCTTGGGCTTGAATTGCTTTGAGCTCGACGCATTTAGCAACTCTATTTAATCTTTCTTGTTCCTCAGCAAAACTTTCTTGACCGATAATCGGACTATTAAATGGTCTGCCGCAAAGTTGGTTAATATCGCCTGCTAAAGTTGGTAGTAATTGTTGTGCTTGACCAAAAGAAGAGGTGGTATATGCAGAATTGCTGTAAAGGTATCTTAGATACTGGCTCGTCTTTCATCCCCTCTTCAGTTAGTTCTACAAGATAAGCAAGAGAGTAAGGGGTAAATCAAAAATCATGAAACGTTTAAAAACTTTACAAGAGGAACAAATAGAGCAAGAGAGGTTAAGGGAAATGCTCATCTTGCTAGAACAGCTATTTCAACGAGAGGAAGCCACTGCTAAAGGGATTGTCGGATGTCTTTTTCTAGTTTACAAGATTAACAATAAAGCTTCTAATTGCCCTGAAATTGTCTCATCTTCTATCATAGGGCGTTGTTGCCGTTTGGCATGGTCACGGTTGTTTTTTCGAATCATTATGCTCAATAATGGTTTATTCCTAGAGAGTCGGTCCATTAATAAAAGTTAACAAAATGAAGAACGAGAAATCAATGCTTTTAGCTCTCCCTGCTCCCTGCTCCCTGCTCCCATGCAGCCTCAACCAGAATTTTCTGGTTACTGGACCGGCTCTCTAGCCCATTTGAGGATAAAATCCTCCTTCCTTCTTCATAGGCATAAAATCACCTTTAAACTCTTCTTGACATTTGTTTCATTGTCTTAAGTTGTCACGCATGATAGAATTACGAAGAAATTAAATTTAACGAGAGTAAGCCTTTTGTTCAACATTAAGCTTAAGAGGCTCAAGCGGCGATTGTGGCAAATAGTTCTGTGGGGACTAGCTTTACTTCTGCTGCAAACTTCGCTTACGGCAGCCCCCTTAGTGAAGCATCCCCTAGCGCCTCCGGATACCTCTAGCCCTCAGGCGACTCTGAGTAGCTTTGTGGAGAATGTTAACAGAGCGCACCAACTGTTGATGGATGCCTATGACCAATTTCAGCAAGAAGGTGGACTGTTCCCCTCGACCTCAGTTCGCCAGCAATCCAAACAGGCCGAAATTCTCTTCCAGCGGGCCAAGGATACTCTAAATCTGAGTGAGATTCCCTCGCGCCTGAAAAAGAGTACGGCAATTGAAGGAACTCTGCTGCTGAAGGAGATTCTCGACCGAATTGAAGTACCCCCTTATGCTGAGATCCCCGATGCGGAAGCTGTGGCTGCCGACGGAGAATTATCTCGCTGGAGGATTCCCGATACAAAAATCCACATCGTTAGAGTTGAGGAAGAACCTAGAGCCGGAGAATTTCTCTTCTCTCCTGAGACGGTGACTCGCCTAGGCGAATTCTACCATTCAGTTAAAGACTTCCCCTACAAACCCGGCGCTACGGAAGGATTTTACCAATTCTATATCTCTACCCCTGGCAGTCTGATTCCCTCCAAAATTAACATCTGGTTTCAGAATTTGCCGAGTTGGTTGCATGCGCTTTATTGGGGTCAGACCCTCTGGCAGTGGATTGCTCTAGGTATTTCGCTGCTGATAGCTTTCTGGATTCCCTACAGGACCTTTCGCTGGAACTTGTCCCGAGTTGCCGCTCTCGAATCTTCACAGCGAGACTGGCAAAGGCTGCTGTCTACCATAATTGTCATTGCTAGTTGGATAACGCTCGGCTATTTTCTCGATGAGTGGGTCAATATTACTGGAAATGTACTCCTGATTGTGATAACCACCCTAGGAATCATCTGGTGGATGATGGTAACGCTAACGATATTTCTGTTTGGCAATGCTCTGGCAGAAACCATTATTGCTTCCCCGAAAATTAGCCCTGAGAGTCTAGATGCCAGTGCAATCAGGCTAGCCTTCCGGCTGTTGAGCTTGACTATTGGTATCATTGTCCTGATTGTGGGAACTGAGCGGGTGGGGATTTCCCTAGTTCCGGTCGTGGCCGGTTTGGGCATCGGGGGCCTGGCCATAGCCCTGGCAGGCCAGAGGACTGTAGAAAACCTTATCGGCGGAATAATCTTATTCATCGATCGGCCAGTGCGGATGGGCGACTTCTGCCGTTTCGGGAAGAAAATAGGGACTGTGGAGGAGATTGGCTTACTCTCGACGCGGATTCGGGGGATCGATCGCATAGTGACCTCGGTGCCTAACGCTGATTTCTCCCGGAGGGAATTGGAGAACTTCGCTAAGCGCGATCGCATGCTGTTATTGACAACCATCGGCCTGTGCTACGAGACGACTTCCGAGCAACTGCGGTTCGTGCTGGCTAAATTGCGGTCCATGCTCCTAGCCCACCCCAAGCTAACCGAGGACCCAGCGCGAGTTAGATTCGTCAAATACGGGGATTACTCCAAAGATGTGGAAATTTTCGTCTATGCAGATACGAGTGACTGGAATGAGTTCCTGGGAATTCAGGAGGACGTGCTGCTGCGAGTTGAGGATATTGTCGAGGCAGCGGGGACGGGCTTCGCCTTTCCCTCCCAGACGGCTTATCTCTCCCGAGATAGCGGAGTGGATCCAGAGCGAAGTCGCGCTGCTGAGGCTGAGGTTGAGGCTTGGCGTTCGAAGGGCGTGCTTCCCTTCCCCGAGTTTCCTCCCGAGCAGCGGGAGCAGTTGTGCGATACTCTGGATTTCCCGCCAGAAGGCTCGCCCAATGCACATCCAACTTCAGACCAGGAGAACAACGGCCAAGAAAATTAGGGCGAACTCAAAGCTTGCATCTAACTGTGAACTACCCAGCACTAAATCTTCGATTATAGTGTGGGCTTCCTAACCAACAGATTGCGTTATAGTGGATTTCTTTCGTCCTCCTCTACTCCGTCTTACATCTGGACAATAGGCTTTATCCCGTAGCTCATTAGAGCAACGGGATGAATCCCCAGTTCCTGAGGAAATAATTCGCAAACCTTCATCTCTTATATTGATGGAGGCGTTTATATCTCGATCGTGCTTTGTCCCGCAACTATCACAAGTCCATACACGAATATCTAGCGGTAAGCTATCTACTACATTCAGACAATGATGACAAGTCTTAGAGCTAGGAAAGAATCGATCAATTTCTAGATATACCTTACCTTCTTGCTCTGCTTTATATTTGAGCATTGTCATGAATTGTCCCCAACCAACTTGGTGAATAGATTTAGCTAGACAATGATTTTGTACCATGCCTTTGATGTTTAGATTTTCAACTACAATAACTTGGTTTTCGTTTACTATCTTGCGTGATAGCTTGTGTTGGAAATCTTCTCTACACCGTGAGATTCGATTATGCACCTTAGCTACCTTAAGTCTTGCTTTATCTCTATTCTTGCCCCCTTTTTGTTTGCGTGATAAGGCTTTTTGTTTGATAGCTAGATTCTTTTCATGCTTATCTAACCATTGCCGATCATCCGCGCGTCTATTAATCTTAAAGAAAAATGGTATTACAACGAAGCCCGACGCTCTAGCCTTCACATCCGCTCCAACGCAAAGTTAGGCACGCAAAGACCTGTGATCTCAAATCCAATTGATTGCCCATAGTAAAATGATTGTCGCTTATAGGGGCGCAAGCATGAGCGCCCCTAAGGTTTCTGTGGTTGTTTAGCCGGATTTGATATGATTGCTGGGTTTCATGCTTCAACCCAGCCTACAAAGCTGCATATCGACCTATCGTTTTCAAAAACCGGCTGAGATCCAAGCCAATTCATGTTCTCCTGGTGATGCCGAGTTATCGTGCCTGGAGACTATCACGTAATTCAATCATGGGCTGCTGGCTAACGAAAAAGATTCCTTTAGCGGGTCGATCGAGGTCTATCACTAACGTAAAGACCGTGACGTAGGTAATTACCAAGAGTAATGTAGACAATAGGGCGGCTCTGCCGATCAAACCTCGTATATATCCAACCAGGAACATGGCCAGTGTAGACAAGAAAGCCAGTGCCAAAAATGTCATGGAAGGTATTCGGTTCCAACGCAGGTCAGTTCGAATATTGTCAATCTTAATCAAGGTATTTAGTGAATTGACAAATGTCGCAACGACGGGTGTGGGATCCAGCCACGCAGCCGCGCTCCCCTCAACCAACATTTGCTCTTGTAGTCGTTCAGAGCGATGTATGAATTCATCAAATTGTGCCGTTGTACGTTCGTAGTTATTGATGGTAGGCCGAAAATCGACGTAGTCAATCAATAAACCTTGAATGTTTGAGCGATGTGGCTCTTGTAAGAGCTCAGTACCAGCAAAGGTGATATTAATGACGTTCGCATCGTCGATCACCAACTGCCTGCGGGTATCGAAGTGTTTCCCTGCCAACGAGAAAGTGAAGACGAGCAGGAATCCGATCAGCGTTAACATGGCTGCTAAAGCAGTACCGCTCACTGCTGCCTGTTTCTCTGCTAATGCCTCTGCACGCCGTCTTCGCAGTTGCCCGAATCTGAAGCCTACCCACACCGAGCCAGAGAAAATGAAAAGAAGGCCTGCGAATACTCCCCAGATGGGGATTGCGTCAAGTAAAAGAGGGGGCATATTTGTACAGCTCCATAATTTAAGAGGATAGGCATTTCCAACGCACTCTCAGCCTTTGCGAGTAGTTCAGCACATAAATTAGTTTCGCCTCTCATTTTCCAAATTCCCGTTACTCATTTTGGGAAAAGGTTGATTAACATACATCATTTGTTGTGGAATCCCCACCCTGATGCCCTGCTCGTCAAAGGCCTTCTTCAGGCGGCGGCGAAATTCCCGAGCCACCGCCCACTGCTGTAGCGGTGGAGTCTTGATGATCAGTCGAATCAAAATTCCCGTATGGGAAATATTATCCACCCCCAAGATTTCTGGTGCTTCTAAGATCTGCTCTTGCCATTGGGGATCGCCATACATTTGTTGGGCCACTGCTTCAATTACTTCCAGAGCGCGGTCCACGTCTGCATCATAGCCGACCTCAATGGCATAATTCACCCGCGACCAATCACTGGAGAGATTTCGGACCATCTCAATGGACCGGTTGGGAATGGTGATTAACTCGCCATCCAGATTCCGCAATTGGGTGACCCGCAAGGTGATCTTCTCCACCAAGCCGCCTTGGTCCTTAATGACCACTACATCTCCCACCGCATACTGGTCTTCCCATAAAATGAGCAGGCCAGCGATCAGATCTCTGAGCACGTCCTGAGAGGCTAGGGAAAGGGCAAAACTGAAAACCCCGAGGAAGACTGCCACCGCTTGGGTAATGGTGCCTAACCGATGCAGTAGATAGACGAGGGTCACTCCCAGCGACAGGTAAACGACCACTCTCAGCCAGCCTTTGAAGGCTCTAGCCAAGGTGGGAATTCGCAAACCTTGGCGTTGGCTCGATTGTTTCTCGCTCCAATGGCCAGCTAAAAAGTCGCTGAGGGCATCCCCCCCTGTGAGGGTCAGACGAGCCGCCAGCAAGAGCAGTAAGATGAACAGTGGCCTTCCCAGGGTAGCCCTACGTCCGAAAGTGATCAGCCAATCGAATGGAGGCCAGTTAGTAATTCCCGTTAGACTCCAAGCACCTCTAATGGTCACGCCCACTATCCAATTGCTCAAGGGGCGAGTCCAGTAAAACAAGCTAGTTAGGTAGCCAATCCCCACCATCCAAACCAGCGATTGAGTCCAAAATAATCCCTCTCTGTAGAAAGCATTGAGACTGGAGCTTTGATTCAGAGAAAGTTTCCGCTCTACCCAGAAAGCGATATCTTCTGACTCGACCGTGACTGTCTGTGGATTAGAAGCGGAATTACTCTGGGGTCCAAGGGCCTCCGCTCTGGATAAGCTATTGTTGAGCCTTCTTTTTTTAGAGTCGAGGCGTTTCTGCATCCACCCCAGGCTCAGGCTAGTAAGCACCAGGGCTACTAAGACGAGCAGCCCTCGTCTAGCTTGAGAGAGCCGGTGAGGAGTCTGGCGTTCTTTCCAAGCTTGAATCATGGCATTTTTAGCAGTGTTGGCTGCCCTTTCGGCAATTTGTAAAGGTTGTGAACCTCCGAATCTAGGTCTTGCGATTGTTGCTGGGGTAACCATGTAAACTTGTTGTGGCACGTTGTCTCGAGGAAAGGTCGCCAAAACCACCTTATTACCATTTTTCTCGGAGATAGTAGTGACTAGTTGCTTTCTCAGTTCTCTTTCTTGTTCGTCTACCTGGGATATTCCTCGCACTTGGAGAACTTGTTGGGAGTAGCGGGTCATATTATCGAGGATGTTTTGCAGCTTGCTGTGAATCAAGTAGGAGCGGGTGGCCGCGCTGTAGTAACTAGTTTCACTGCCGTCTCTGTTTAGTCTCAATGCGATGAATGATTCGACAGTTCCGATCACTCTTCCATCGAGAAACACCGGAGCTATCTCTAAGTTTCCTCGAGTGAAGACGGGAATGTTGGACTCGGTGCTAAGATCATCTCCAGACGAGCTCAGACCGGGAAGAGTTAGCGCTGCCGTGGGCAATGACCAGCCTAGCGCCAGAGTCGATGCCAGCAGGACGACACAGAGCAATAAGCCCAGAAAATTAATCAATCTACGAACCATAAGAACGAGCTAATTCAACATAGATGGATAGGATGCGGTTGAGCTAACTTTTACTCTACAATAGCTTAGGTTAATTTACAATACAATAAAGAGACAACACTGGCTCTCAAGAAACTTAAAAAGTTTTTGCTCTCTCTAACAGGCGCTGACGAAGGCACAGCTACGCTGCCCGCCTGTTGGGTGCTTTTCACTGATGTGCTCCCATCATTGAGCTTCAGAATCTGGGACTGCCAGCCACTCCTCAGCAATTTCCCGGACTTTCCGCTCAGATCGCAGTTGCAGCACCTGGATATTCAGTTTTTTCATGAGAACTTTATTGTTGGCGGGCAGGACAAAACTGTAAGTGTCACTGCCCAGAATCAAGGGAGACACCCTCAATTTCAGTTCAGGGTGCTGGAGCACATAGAATCGCAATGCCGGACGGTCGAAAACTAATCCCTCAGTTTTACCAGTTATATCATGTCTAATTGATTACCCATAATAAAAACAGCATACTGCGTAGGTTGGGTTGAGGCGACGAAACCCAACAAATGTTGAGTGAACTCTATATCTTGCCTGGCAAGTCGTTGAGGAGTAACACTAATTGGTCCAATCAAGAGATCCAATTTCCCTTGTCCTACTGCATTCAGACCTCGATTTTCACTCGCCCTTTTCTGGCTCCGATACCTGTCCAGTCCTTTCGGTAGCGATCGCCTTCTTGAGAACAGACAAAAACACCTGACGGCATTAATGGCGAGTTAGGCGAAACTCCTGATGGTTACAGCAGGGCTGTTTCAAAAAGTGGGCGTTGCATATTTGCGGGATGATACTTAAGCTTGCAAAAGCTGAAACTCCTGATAAATAAGGAAAAATTTTTTCGCACATCTCAAAATCATCTCTTGATTGTGCAACGCCCTTTTTTTAGCCCTCCCCCAACCGCTAGATGCGCCTGTTATAATCTCTGATTTGACGGGAGAGTGTCAATGAGCTGGTTAGGTCTGGATCACTTGACGCTTACTCCAAAGGGAGTAAGGAAGGGCAACGATCGCTCCTAAAATACCATAGGCCATTAGTGTCGGAAAAACAAGGTTCTGTGTCTCACTCAAGACAACTATAAATGCACCTAGACCGAGATTCCGCGCTATGGTACTGATGGCTAGAGCCGATCGCTTTTCTACTTCTGCTCCGCCTAATAAATGTCCGAACGCTAGAGTAGATACAACCATAATAACTATCACTACCATGGGCAGTATGCCTACCCCGCAATAGTAACCTTGGTTTACGCCACAGAGATAGCATTTCTGACCAAGAGAGGTTAACTCCAATGATAAGCATTAGGGTAAAAATGGTGACTTGAACGAAATTCAGTAATAATTGCTGATCCATAAACTTAAATTACTAGTGGTAGAAAGGTGAATCGGGCTTAATTTTGCTTGCTATCCCCAGATTAGTTAAGCAGAGTACTTACCTATTGCCTAAGAAACATAAACCATCTCGATTACTAGGACAAAATTGCCGAGAAACAGGATTATTGTGAATAAAAAGTTCATTTAGACTAGATAAACTCCATAGAGGAGAAACACCTGAATTAGTAATCTGATTACTGTTTAAAGATAATTCTTCCAGAGCTTGTAAATTAGCTAAAGGAGTTAAATTAGATATTTTATTATTATTAAGATGAAGTTCTCTTAAATTAACGAGATTACCTAAAGGATTTAAATCACTAATTTGATTTTGATTGAGAGAAAGTTTTTGTAACTTGGTCAGGCCTTGAAGTGCAGTTAAATCTTGAAGATTATTTCTGTTTAAAAAGAGAGTGTTTAAATTAGTTAAAGAAGAAATAGGTGTTAAATCGGTAAAATTGTTATTACTAATATAGAGTCTTTCTAAATTAGTTAAGGATGTCAAAGGCCTTAAATCGCTAATTTGATTATTTCCTAAAATAAGTCGCCTTAAATTAGTCATTTTAGCCAAAGGTGCAATATCAGTAATATTATTATCATATAAAACTAATTGACGAAGATTAACTAGAGAAGTTAAAGGGCTTAAATCAGAAATACCTTGATTGACGATACTTAAATTAAATACTCTTGGTATTTTTTGTGCCGCTTGAGTACAATTATCGGCATTGACAGCTTGAATAATTGCTTGAATTGTCTTTTGTGTAGTTGAAGGTAAAGTTTTTTCCTGAGCACACCAACTAGCAAAACCTACTGCTTGATTTAGTTGACTGGCAGGGGTTGGAATTGGTGATTGGGCAACGGTAGTTTGGGCAGAAAGAGTGATTATTCCTAAACTTAAGAGAAAACGAGAACGAATAGAAAACATGATTGAAAGTTAACACTTAAAAGTTGACACTGAATAGGATATATAGCAATCCTAAATAGGTTGTGTAAATTTTAGGGGTGCGAGCATCTTGCTCGCTTAAGCCAAAACTGATAGCGAGCGGGACGCTCGCACTCCCATCAATAATATTATATTTTTTACGACTCAAATAGGATTGCTATAGCAAATAGTTAAATTTTTTGACTACCTAATTGCTAATTATGGAAGCGATCGCCTCAGGACTCGTTTCCGGGCGGGTCAGATTCTCCCCCCCTTTCAAGATCAAACCAATATGGGAGGGAAGTCATTATTATTAATCGCTCCGAAGACTCAACTTTTGAGGAAGACTTAGCTAAAGATGTTTTGGAAATAATCACTGTTTTTTCAGCCAGACTTTATGGGTCGAGAAGTCATAAGAATAAACAGGTGGTCAAGCAATTACAGGAAGTCGCTCTCAATCTTAAATGACAACTTTAACTTATTGCCGAGGCTTATTAACGCCAAAAGAGGAACTTAATCCCCTTTGTCTGACTCCATTCATTATGTTTCTCTACGATTACTCAGCTATCTTTAGACAGGCAGAAATTCCTTTATTGCAGGGACTTCCAAGAGGAAAACATCAAGCCCAGCTGGTGGAGGTTGGCCTCCAACTTTGTTACTTGGCTATGGCGTTTAAATGCCCGATAGTTAAAGAGGATTTAGACTTTGAAGGCAAAAAAGAAAGACTTCGAGAATCAGGCCAGAAATATGCCCGAATGCTCTCAGGATGGGCTTATAACCGTTTTGATGAGCTATTGAGTTGTATCCTTGCTAATCGAGGGATAGAGTTAATTCGAGTTAATCCTGCTTATACCAGCGTTATTGGGATGGTAAAATATGCTAGACAGTACGGACTATCTAGTACTGAATAAATTAATTCGTTCTGCTGGTATCAGTAGGCATGAGTTCTACTACATATCATCTCTAACGGAGAAGCGATAGCCAAGCCCCCAAGGCAAGCACAAGCGCACTTAAGCTGTGGAACGATTGAACTACACCGCTGAGTTCTGTCTAGATTTGTCTAGGATTTTTAAAGCGGTTAGAAACACAAATTAGCAATGGAGGCCAATTAAGACTCAATAGGCTGGAATACCGGACTAGTCCTAGTAGGTTTTTATACGATCAAGCTTCCCCAGGGAAATTTAACTTGATCTTAAGTGCCTTTGGTACGGGATTAGATACGAAATTTTTTGAAACCTTCAACCCTTATATTACTGGAAGCAAGGATGGGTTTACTTAGTTTGCCGTTTACAACCCCATCTTCCGTCAGCCCAGAGGTGTAGGTGCTAGTGTTGGCTATATTGCTAGCGAGCGCTTGAGAATAGGTATAGGCTATTCAGCTAGGGGAAATCTAAGTGAAGCCGCCGATCCCAGTCCAGGTAGAGGCTTGTTTAATGGTAGCTTTAATACGGGGATCAATAGCTCATAATTTTGGTTTGCAAACTACTGCCCTGATTAATTCTAAGTTTAACGTAGCAGGATGGTTCGGTTGGAGTCGCGCTCTGGAGACTTCTAGTGACAATGAAGCCGATATTCTCAACTGGGCTTTAACTTTCGTGGTGCTGGATGCTGGGAAAGAGGGAAAAAAGGCAGGGCTAGTGGTAGGAATGCCCCCTAAACTGACAAGCATTAAAGACGGTAATTCAGATCCCAGCAGTGCTTGGCAAATTGAAGCTTTTTATAGTCACCGAGTTAACGATCGTATTTTTCTCAACCCCAGCTTTTACGTAATCGTCAATCCTGAAAATGACAGTCGTAACGGCACTATCTTCGTGGGATTGTTACGAACAACTTTTGAGTTTTAAACAACTCATACTAGTCGGTATCTTGTTCCTGGAAATTACCTTACGTGAAGTGAGTAAAGAATGGAACTCCATCCAATCAACCCCTTTACGGATTTGCTCTTATCTACTTATTATCCCCATGTTCTCTAATTACTCTCCCTGTAGTAAGGAAAGAAATTCCTTGAGTTCCTGCTGTCCCTAGCATAACCGATTCCACAATCGGCACAGATACTTTTTTTTCTGCTACCCATTCAATGAGAAAATTAGCGCCTGAACCTCCTCTCACATCGCTTACTTCGATGAAAAAATCCGTAGAAGTTAAAGGATTTAACTTAACTGGATCTGGTAAATAATTCTCTAAAAATTCTCCTTTTTTATTGTAGTATTTGACAGATTTGATGATGATAGCCGTTTCTAGATCGGTGTTATGAATGCTTATATTGGCCGCTAAATTATATTGTCTTCTCTTATTCATAAAGTAAACATGAGAATATACCGGAACATAAATTGTTTGTCCGACAAGGGGGTTAAAATTCTCATCAATTATAAATTTTTCTGTATTAACGGGAATTTCTGCTCTTGCTTGCTCCGGGTTATTTGTTGGTCGGTTAATGGATGTATTATTAGCTTGACAACTAGGAAGTACTAAACTTACTAATAGGAGAAAGGAGAAATAAAATTTGTTCATAGTTTGATAATTATGTAGAGAATATCTTGATATTTAGCTAGTTGCTCGGTACTTTCCTGCCATCTAATTCTTTTGACCGTTTTTCCTTTCATCTGAGGCTGGACGCCGATTCGGCGAGCCGAATGGTGGGAAATCTAGAGTATCGCGAAACTGCTCCCGCTGCTCGCTAGGAAAGTCGGGGAAGGGAAGTATGTCCTTTGACCGCCAAGCCTCAACCTCAGCCTCAGCAGCGCTACCTCGCTCTCGATCCAGTCCGCTATCTCGGGAGAGATAAGTCGTCTGGGAGGGAAAGGCGAAGTCTGTCCCCGCTGCGGAGACGATATCCTCAACTCGCAGCAGCACGTCCTCCTGAATTCCACGAAACTCATACCAGTCACCTGTATCTACATAGACAAAAATTTCCAGATCTTTGGAGTAATCCCCGTATTTCACGAATCTGACTTGTGCTTTTTCTTCCAATAGCTTGGGGTGGGCGAGGATCATTTCCCGCAATTTAACCAGCACGAACCGCAGTTGCTCAGCAGTGGTCTCGTAGCGTAGCCCGATAGCCTGCCTTAACAGGATGCGATCGCGTCGGCTCTTATTAGCTAATTCTAGCTCTGAGAATTTAGAATTAGGCAGGGAAATTATATCGCCATTCAGGGCGAGGATTCGCGTTGAGCGCAGGCCAATCTCCTTGATGGTTCCTATTTGCTCTCCGAAGCGGCAAAGCTCACCCACCCCCACGGGGCGATCTACTAATAAGATCACGCCGGCAATAATATTTTCTAGAGTCGGTCTAGCGGCCAGTGCTAGAGCCAGACCCCCGATTCCCAAACCGGCTAGAATCGGAATGAGAGAAATCCCCACCCGCTCAATTCCTATAATCAGAATACTTGTACCAACGGTCAAACCCAAGATGGGGGAGACTGTCCTGATTAGGCTGGCATCTAGACTTTCAGGGTTAATTCTCGGGGAAGCAATGATACTCTCTGCCAAAGCGTTGCCGGAGAGAAAGATGGTTAGCGCTACCAAGATCCACAAGATTACTTCCAGGGTGGTTAAGAGGATCAGGAGTACATTTCCGGTAAGATTGATCCAATAATCGAGAAAATAGCTGAGGGTCCCCAAACTGGCAATGGTAACGAGCGGAGGCAGCAGTATTTCCCAGGTTCGCTGTGGGGGAGCCAGAGTAGTAATTCTCTTCCAGTTCCAGCGCAAGCTCCTGTAGGGAATCCAGAAAGCAATCAGTAGAGAAATTGCCAAACCAATCCACTGCCATAGGGTCTGACCCCAGTAAAGGGAATCCAACCAACTCGGCAAGCCCTGAAACCATTTGTAGGGAAGCAGGCTTCCAGGGGTAGAGATATAGAATTGGTAAAATCCTTCGGTAGCGCCTGGTTTGTAGGGGAGCCCTTTAACTTTCTGGTAGAATTCCTCAAGGCGAGCCACCGTCTCAGGAGAGAAGAGAAATTCTCCGGCTTGGGGTCCCTCCTCAACTTTAACGATGTGGATTTCTGTATCGGGAATGGTCCAGCGAGAAAATTCTTTATCGGCGGCCACGGCTTCAGCATCGGGGATCTGATCGTAAGGTGGCACCTCAATTCGGTCGAGAACCTCCTTCAGCAGCAGAGTTCCTTCGGTTGCCTGATCCTGTTTCAGACGCGGGGGAATCTCACTTAGATTCAGAGTACGCTCGGCCCGCTGGAAGAGAAT
>JAAUYA010403724.1_pt1 | contig 15439 bp, 11 predicted proteins | sample 7278161 | NCBI WGS metagenome assembly JAAUYA01 (sample SAMN14350120, study PRJNA611818) | marine sediment metagenome | isolation source: surface marine sediment (3m) | place: French Polynesia: Moorea | collected 2018-08
AACTTTATCTTTCAACTGATAGTAAGTCCGTCAGCATATCCGAGTCATTACAACTGCGGCGTTCGCTTCTGACTCAATCCTGCTCATATATTTCCTAGATTTCTCTAGAAGTTTCGTCTTGGTTGACTACTCAAGCTATCAACCGATATCTTGAGAAAAATATATGAGTTACTTCGTTCCGAACCATCATTGTTGCGAATTCCCGTAGGGTGGTACTATACACCGTGACTATTGTGGGTATCTCCTTACTTATATTAATTAGTTTAAGTAAGTTTGTTCTATATGTAGTTGTATATAGAACCAAGTTCATCATACTTTTGTATCCAGTCTGTCAGCCTTATTTGACTGGTTTTTAATAACGATGCCTCTAATGTACCTTACCTGCGTACCCGTAGGATTCTTCCCTAGCAGCATTACCAACTTAGGCTATTAGTAATATACTGCCTTTCTCCCCGCTTTACGGATTGATGACCAGTCGCTACCGTAGGGGAGCAGAGTCACTCAGGATACCTCTGAGGGCATGGAATTGTCGAATGGCGTCAGCAAATATTTTCTATCCTTAACGCTACTAGATTTTTGGTTGATCGACTCACCAGCATGATGTATTCAGTTATCAAGGTTCAGTATTGTTAAATTTTGTTACTTTTGTAACATGCTTTAACATATACTTACTTCTTGCCTCCCATCCTTAACTATTTCTAATTATTTCGAGAGAACGAATCACACAACTACCACTAAATCAAAGGGACGAATTTGATTGGTTCGTAAATCTGTTATGTCCGTGCTTAAATCGAGCCTGGCAAGAATTCCTCCATGAATACGAGGATGAAGAGTTTTAACTCTTCCTCCTAAAATTTCTGGTGAACCAGTATACTCACTTACCTTGATTACGGGTAATTCAGCATCTTCGAGAACTTTTGCTGTTCCCCCACTACTAACTACTTCAAAGTCAAATTGCTCAACTAATTGAGTTGCTAATTCAACTATACCTGTTTTATCCGATACACTCAGCAGTGCTAAACGTGTCATATTCGACTATACTCCATAATCTGCTTCAGTTGATTGCTATATTATGCCATCGTTAAGGGTATCATAGATGTCAGCTCAGATATTGACACGAAAAGCTTTGGGCTTTTTATCTCAGGGGTTGTTGGCAAAGTACTCAAGAGTGGATTAATCAATTTAGGCTCTCGGTAAACTCATCAAGTAATCCTGGTTGATACTTTTCTCTCTATCTCCTCAAGCTTTAAATTTTTAGGAATGATTTAGGATCGTGCTTATAATAGTTGGTGAAGGGAAAAAAAATATGGGTTAACTTTATGGGAAATTTAAAAATTAATTTCAACTATTGAAAAGGATAGGTAAAATTTAATGAGTGAACCACAACAGTTTCATCATATTTTAGTCATTAATGATTATAAAGGTAGAAGGATTATTTCTTTAGAAAATAGTAACTATACTTTGGGGAGAGATTCTCAAAATGATATTGTAATTTATGATTATCAAGTATCCCGCGTTCACGCTACTTTAATTAAAAAAGAAGATCGTGAACGTGAAATATTTTCTTATCGAATCATTGATGGAGATTTAACAGGAAAAAAGAGTACGAATGGATTAACAATTAACGGAAATACTTGTACATCTCATGAGCTTAAGCACAGTGATATAATTCAATTTTCTTGTGATACTAAAGCTAATTATTATATTGTAGATACTCATGTAGAACTTGATTTATTTAACCCAGATGACTTAAGTAAAATTAACCTTTCTCGTACTTCAATTAACGATCGAACCCACAAAACTATTAGTAGGAAATCAGCTCAAAAAAATCAACTAGATTCTCAAAACCAACAGGAGCTAATTAGATTAGCTTCTTTTCCCGAATTAAGCCCTAATCCTATTGTTGAAATTGACTTAGCAGGAAACATCACCTATCTTAATCCTGCTGCTAGTATTAAATTTGAAAATATTTATGAGCAAAAGCTAACTCATCCAATTTTAGCCGGCTTATTGTCTGAGGAAAAAAATAAACAAGGCAACTTGTCATTACGAGAAGTCAGAATTGGCTCAGAAGTTTTTGAACAATACATTCATTATCTTTCCGAAAAAAAATTAATCAGGAGCTACATTTTTAATTCCACAAAACGAAAAGATATAGAAACATCATTAAGAGAGAGTGATGCTCTTTATCAGGCAGTAATAAGACAAACTTCGGAAGGTGTTTTTTTAGTTAATACTAGCAATAAAAAAATTCTTGAGGCTAATAATGCTTACACTAAATTATTAGGATATACAGAGGAAGAAATAGTTCAACTTACCCTGGACGATATCATTGAAAATGATATCAATAAGTTCAACCGAGATTTAAAAAAAGTCTTAAAAGATAGACAAGATCATGTGGCTGAATATCTTCATCGTTGTAGGGATGGATCGTTAATTAATATAGAATCAAGCATTAGTATTATTACTTATCAAAGCCAGGATATTTTTTGTTTTGTTGTTAGAAATATTAGAAAAATAAACCCAAGAGAAAATAATTCAAATTATCAAATTCTTTACGATCTGCTTACACAACTTCCCAAACAAAAACTATTTAAAGAACACTTAAATATTGCTATTGCTAATGCCAAGCGACATCAGTATCTAATCGCAGTAATTATTCTAGAAATCGAAGATTTAGAACAACTCAAGAAAGCTGAGCAGAGAGAGAGCTACGAGTACTTATTAAAAAACTTTGCTCAACTTTTCCAATCCTGTTTGCGTTCTGGAGATTTAGCTGCTTGTTGGGATGATGATAAATTTATTGCGCTAGTTTCTCATCTTCGCAATTTACGAGATCTAGCCAAAATAGGCAAGAGAATGTCAGAAATTCTGCAGAAATATCTGGATTCACAGCCAGAACAAGTTAAACTAAAATTGAATATGGGTATGGTGATATATCCGGTTGATGGAGACAACTCTTCCAGTCTGATTGACCATGCTCTAGCATCTTTAGAACAAAGCAAAAAGCGTAATCATCCTCAATATGGTATTACTGGTTTTATTATTACCCCAAAAACTGTTAATTTATTGAAATTAGAAAGTTTAATTACCAATGCCATCAAAGAACAACAATTTTTCTTATGCTATCAACCTCAAGTAAATATTAAAACTGGCAAGATTACTGGAATTGAAGCTTTATTGCGTTGGGAACATCCCAAATTAGGACAAATAGATCCAACAGATTTTCTTCAGACAGCAGAAGAGACGGATGTCATGCTTCTTCTAAGTAGATGGGTATTGCAAACCGCCTGTGCTCAAAATAAAGCATGGCAGGATGCTGGGCTTCCTTCTCTACCTATAGGAATTAATCTCTCTCCTAGACAGTTTCAACAATCAAATTTAGTGGAAATGGTAGATAAAGTTCTCAAACAAACGGGATTAACTGCAGCAGATCTAGAGTTAGAAATTATTGAAAATTGTCTGCATCAAAATTACGAATTTGCGGCTCAAACCATGCGTGAGCTTGTCCAAATGGGAGTGCGTATCTGTATAGATGATTTTGGCATTGGTAATTCTTGTTTTGGATATCTCGAACAATTACCTTTTCATACAGTAAAGATAGGTCAAGATTTGATAGTTAAATTCAATAATGAACCCAAACACAATGCCATGATTTCTGCCGTAGTTACTTTAGCTAAAGCCTTTAATGTAAGAGTATTAGCAGAAGGAGTAGAAAAATTAGCTCAGATAGATTTATTACTTAGTTTAGAGTGCGAGCAAATTCAAGGCAACTTATTTAGTCGTCCTTTGACTAATCAAGATGCAACTAATTTCCTTAAACGAGGAGATTATACTATAGTTCCTTACACATAATGGTCAGTAATCTTAATTTTCCAGTTTTCCTGCTACATATGAATCTTCTTTCCTGCAACTTTTTTGTTCACAACTACAATAAGGCTACCATATGAATAACCAAGATATTAAGAAAGCTTTCATCAAAAACTTACAAACAGTTAAACATGTTTTGGTCATTGAAGATATTAATTCAAGACAGACTATTCTTTTAGAAGAAGATAGTTATTCTTTAGGAAGAGATACTCGTAATTCTATTGTGATTTCTTCCAAAAAAGTTTCTCGTTTTCATGCTACTTTCTTAAAAAGAGCAGATACCCAAAGAAATACTTTTTCTTATTGGATACTAGATGGAGATTTACATGGTAATCGTAGCCGAAATGGGATCTTAGTCAATGAAAAAAGATGTTTGGTTCAAGAATTAAAACATGAAGATGTAATTAAGTTAGGCTTGGAAGTACAAGCTAGTTATTATATTATCTCCAGTATGTCCGATTTAAAATTACTTAAATCTGGTGATTTCGTCAAGAAAAACAATCAACAATTATTGCAACCAAGAGAAAGATCGAGACAACTAATTGACCAACAAACTATCATAATTCCTGAGCCAAGTCTAGAAGAAGAGAAAGAGAATTCTAAAGAATTTGATAACTCAGAACTAACAAAATTAGCTTCTTTTCCAGAATTAAGTCCGAACCCGATTATTGAACTCGATTGGGAAGGAAATATTACTTATCTTAATGCTGCAGCTAGTAATAAATTTAAAAAACTTCAGCAATCAAAGAATAATCATCCTTTGCTAGTAGGCTTAATTAAAAATGCTCAAAATTATGGTTCTTCAAATAATTTATTCGTGCGAGAAGTAAAAATAGGTGAACAAGTTTTTGAGCAATATATTCACTACTTAGCAGAAAAAAAGCTGATTAGAAGTTACATATTTGATTTTACCAAACGTAAGCAGTTAGAAGCTCAACTGAAGGAAAGTGAACAACGTTACCGGGCAGTAATTAGTCAAACGAAAGAAGGAATTTTTTGGGTGGATGTAAATAGTAAACGAATTTTAGAAGCTAATAATGCTTTCCGCGATTTATTGGGTTATAGCTTAGATGAAATTCACTCTCTTAGTTTATACGATATTGTTAATTTAGAGCATAAAATTCTCGATGGAGAGTTAGCAAATTTTTTACAATTAAATCATAATTTTGTTAAAGAACTAACTTATAGGAAAAAAAATGGCTCGTTGATTAACTTAAAAGCTAATGTTAGTTTAATTAATTACGGAGATCAAAAGATTTTCTGTTTTACTTTGAATCAAATTAACGGAACTAATTTTCAGGATGAAGTAATTGAACAACAAGGTTTATATGATTTGCGTACGGGCTTACCCAATCAAAGTCTATTCGTAGAACAATTATATACAGCCATAGCTAACAGTCAAAGAAATCAAACCTTAGTCTCTGTAATCTTCTTGGAATTAGATTCTCTTCAGAGTGAGGATAATCCTCTCAACTATACATTACAATCTAGTTTGTTAGAAGAGTTTGCTAAACGTTTAAAAAGTTGTTTACGCTCCGGAGATACAGTTGCGGTTTGGGAAGATAATCTATTTACTGTATTGTTACCTCAGCTGTCTAAAACTAAAGATATTGGCAAAATTAGTGTGAGAGTTTTGGAAGCTCTTAAACAACCTTTTATCATAGAGCAACAAAAAATACACGTTAAAATATACATGGGTATTGCTGTGTATCAGTATGACGCAAAAGAGCCGCAAACATTATTAACTAAGGCTAAAAATGCTTTACAGGAAAGTAAGCGCAAAGGAAGTAGTAATTATCAATTTTATAATCAGAAAATATACCAAGAAAGTGAGCGCTTATTACATTTAGAAAAACTTCTAGATCATGCTTTAGAACGTCAAGAATTCCTCCTTAACTATCAACCTCAAATTAATTTTAAAAACCAACAAATTACCGGGATAGAAGCCCTTTTGCGCTGGCAACATCCACAATTGGGCGCAGTCGCCCCTGAACAATTTATTCCTCTAGCAGAAGAAACTGGTTTAATAGTTTCTATTGGCGAATGGGTATTAGATACTGCTTGTAACCAACATCGCACTTGGCAGAAAAATGGCATAGAAGTGCCACCACTAACAGTTAATCTTTCCAGTCAACAATTTAAACAACCAAATTTAATTGCTCTGATTAAAAGAATCTTGGAAAAAACGGAACTAGAACCTGAGCTATTAGAGCTGGAAATTACTGAAACAACTATTATGGAAGATTTAGAATTAGCTTCTAAAACTCTGGCAGAATTAAACGATCTTGGTGTGGGTATTTGCTTGGATGATTTTGGTATTGGCGTTACGGCGATTGGTTATTTGAAACAGTTTAATTTTCAAACATTAAAAATAGATCTATCAGTCGTTCAAAATTTGCAACAAAACCCTAAAAATGTTGCGATTATTTCTGCTTTAATTGATTTAGGAAATAGTTTTGATTTTAGAGTAGTAGCAGAGGGGGTAGAAACTGAAGAACAATTGCAATTATTGTCTGGCATTAATTGTGAACAAATGCAAGGAAACTTATTTACTCAGCCTTTAAACACTGAAGATGCTACTAATTTCTGGAAAAATCACAATCATGATTTTTACAAAACTTAAATCCTCCTTTAACTACTTACAAATTGTAATTTTTTAAATTGAATTAAGTATAAATAGTAATGAAAAACAATGTAATGAAAAACAATTTTGAACATATCTTGCTCTTAGAAGATCCAGGAAAAAAGCAAACTATTAATCTTGAAGCGCAGTCTTATTCTATTGGTCGTCACTCAAGTAATTCAATTAAATTACACTCCCAACATGTTTCTCGTCATCATGCATCTTTAATCAGAAAAGATCTTACTAATAACAAGTCTTCCTACATACTTATAGATGGAGATCTAAATGGTAACAGAAGTCAAAATGGAATTATCGTTAATGGTCATAAAAGACTAACTCATGAACTTAAGCATGGTGATACAATCCTTTTTGGTAGTAATGTTAAGGCTACTTATCAGATTAAAATGATTTCTGAGGAGGATGAGCATTCTAATTCACAAGAGTTCGATCGCATAGAAAGAAATCTGAATCAACCATATAAATACAGATATGATCCTACCACCGATCAATTACGAAACACTCTAATTATTTCTGAAAAAAACCTGATCGATAAGCTCAAAAACACCGACTTAAACAGACTCGCTTCTTTTCCGGAATTATCACCTAATCCTATCATTGAAATAGACTTTTCAGGTAATATTACATATACTAATCCTGCAGCTAGTTTAAAGTTTGCCAATATCAACCTGTTAAAATTAGAACATCCTATCATTTCAGGACTAGTTATAGAAGAACAGCAGGATCGACAAGGAAAACTGTTAACTCGAGAAGTAGAAATAGATGAAAGAATTTATGAACAATATATTCATTATCTCTCAGAAGAGCATTTAATTAGAAGTTATATTTTTGATATCACTGAGCGTAAACAATCAGAGGATATGCTCCGCTATCAAGCTCTACATGACTCTCTGACTGGATTACCAAATCGTGAATTCTTCTCTCAAAAACTAAGTCAAAGCATAGCTAAATCACAAAAAATCAACCAGCAATTAGCAGTATTGTTTATTGATTTGGATCGGTTTAAAAATATTAACGATACCCTCAGTCATAGTACAGGGGATAAACTATTAGAAGGTTTTGCTCATCGTTTAGTTTATTCTTTGAAAGAAGATGATATTTTGGCAAGGTGGGGAGGAGACGAATTTACTTTAATCTTACCAGAAATTGAAAATATTGCTTATGCAGGCGAAGTAGCAAAAATAATTATGAATAGCCTAAAAGAGCCTTTTTATATCGAGCAACACAAAATATATGTCAGTAGTAGTATTGGAGTTGCCGTTTATCCTCAAGATGCAGAGGATGAAGAAACTCTAATCAAAAATGCTGATGCTGCTTTATATCGAGCTAAACAACTAGGAAGAAATAATTGCCAGTTCTATAGCCCTCAAATTAATATCGAATATTCCTTATTATTTAAGTTAGAAAATAGTTTACATCATGCTTTAGAAAATAATGAGTTTTCCCTTAATTACCAACCTCAAATGAACTTAAAAACAAATAAGATTCATTGTTTTGAGGCTCTAATACGTTGGGAACATTCAGAATTAGGAAGAATATCACCAGCTAAATTTATTCCTTTAGCCGAAGAAACAGGCTTAATTATTCCTATTGGAGAATGGGTTTTAGAAACTGCTTGTCGTCAAAATAAAGCTTGGCAAAATGCTGGTCTATCTGGTTTGACAGTGGCTGTTAATCTATCTGGACGACAGTTTCAACAGGAAAACTTAGCGGTTAAAATAGCAGATATTCTCCAAAAAACTCAGCTAGAACCAAATTGTTTAGAGTTAGAAATTACCGAGAGTATCTTAATTCAAAATGTAGAGTTTGCCCAGAAAACTATTAATGAATTATTAGAGTTAGGAGTTCGAATTTCTCTAGATGATTTTGGCACAGGTTATTCTTCTTTAGCTTACCTTAAGAAGTTTCCTTTTCATACTATGAAAATTGACAGATCTTTTGTTCAAGACATAAGTAATAATTCTCAAGATATGGCTCTAATTTCAGCAGTAATTGCCATTGGACGCAGTTTTAATATGACAGTTGTTGCTGAAGGGGTGGAGACTAAAGAGCAATTAGAATTATTGCAAAATTTGGAATGTGAAACTATACAAGGCTATTGGTTAAGTCGTCCTCTCAAAGAAGAAGACGTTCTTCAATTTCTCAGCCAACATGAACGTGATGTCGATAACTAAACCGAATAATGATAAGGTGAGCAAGGCCCACCCTACCATGTCAATTATAGAGAATTAGTAGTCGAAGTCGCCAGCACCAGCGGGAGCTGCAGATTTTTCTTTTTCAGGTTTGTCCACTACAATGCACTCAGTAGTAAGTACCATGCCAGCAATGGAGGCTGCATTCTGAATAGCAGAACGAGTTACTTTTGCCGGGTCAACAATACCAGCAGCGAACATATCCACAAAGTCATTGGTGGAAGCATCAAAACCAGTATCAAAAGATTTTTCTTTGACTCGTTCCGCAATCACGGCACCATTTTGACCTGCATTTTCGGCTATGCGTTTTAAGGGTGCAGGTAAAGCACGAGCGACAATTAACGCACCAATTAATTCTTCAGCTGCGAGATTGCTTGTAGCCCATTCTTGTAAACCAGGAGCTAGATGAGCAAAAGTAGTACCACCACCGGGAACAATACCTTCTTCTACTGCTGCTTTGGTAGCGTTAATGGCATCTTCTAAGCGGAGCTTGCGGTCTTTCATTTCAGTTTCAGTAGCAGCACCAACTTTAACTACTGCTACACCACCAGCAAGTTTAGCCAGACGCTCTTGTAGTTTTTCTTTGTCGTAGGAAGAGTCGGTTTCCTCAATTTGGCGGCGAATTTGCTCGCAACGAGCTTTAACTTCTTGATCGTGACCTTCAGCGACAATGGTAGTATTGTCTTTGGTGATGGTGATACGACGTGCTTTGCCCATCATGTCAATAGTAGAACTTTCGAGTTTGAGTCCGGCATCTTCGCTGATGACTTGACCACCAGTTAAGATGGCAATATCTTCTAACATTTGCTTGCGGCGATCGCCAAATCCAGGAGCTTTAATGGCCGCTACAGTAAGTACTCCCCGCAAACGGTTAACTACTAAGGTAGCTAGAGCTTCCTTTTCAATATCTTCAGCGACGATCACTAAAGGCTTGCCTTGACGGGCAACTTGCTCCAGTACGGGTACTAAGTCTTGTACTAGAGTAATTTTCTTGTCGGTGATCAGGATAAAAGGTTCATCAAAGACAGCTTCCATGCGCTCGGTATCGGTTACGAAGTAGGGAGAGATATAACCTTTATCGAAGCGCATTCCCTCGGTAATTTCCAATTCTGTCTCCATGGATTTGCCTTCTTCGAGGGAGATAACCCCTTCTTGACCAACTTTATCCATCGCTTCAGCAATCATTGTGCCTATTGCCTCGTCATTACCAGCAGAGATAGTGCCGACTTGAGCGATCGCTTTAGAGTCTTTAATTTGCTGAGCGTGTTCGGCAATTTTGTCGACTAAATATTCAGTGGCTTTATCAATACCGCGCTTGAGAGCGATAGGGTTAGCACCAGCGGCTACGTTGCGCAAACCTTCTTTAACGATGGCATGAGCTAGTACGGTTGCGGTGGTCGTACCGTCACCAGCCACATCGTTAGTTTTAGAAGCTGCTTGACGAATTAGGGATACACCAGTGTTTTCTACATGATCTTCTAATTCAATTTCTTTGGCGATCGTAACACCATCGTTGATAATTTGAGGTGCGCCGAATTTCTTCTCTAAGACTACATTACGTCCTTTCGGACCGAGAGTAACTGCAACTGATTCTGCTAAAAGATCGATTCCTTTTTCTAGGGCACGACGTGCTTGTTCATTGTAGATAATTGACTTAGCCATAGTTTTTTTGCTGTTTGTTAACTCAGATATGTTTTTTGTAAGGGTAATGGGTTTAAAAACAAGAACATAATTGATTAGGCAACGATCGCCAAAATATCTTTTTCCGATAAGAGTACGTATTCTTCACTACCCAATTTAATGTCGGTACCGGCGTACTTGGAATAGAGAACTTTATCCCCTACTTTAACTTCTACAGAGGTGCGCTCACCTTTATCGTTTACTTTACCTTCTCCTACTGCTGCTACTTCTCCGATTTGGGGTTTTTCCTTAGCGGTATCGGGAAGTAGAATACCACCGGCAGTTTTTTCTTCAGCTTCGCTGACTTTGACGAAAACGCGATCGCCTAGAGGTTTAACGGTTGTAACATTAATGGTAATAGCTGCCATTATGACTTCTCCAATGTTAGTTTAGTAAGTTTTTGTTAAGTGAGGGGTTTTATTTAGCACTCTCACCATACGAGTGCTAATGTAACTAAATTAGCGAAGTAATAGCAACTACCTGATTAGTACGGGTTTCCGAACTATGATTTACTATTTTTCCTAGTAAAAGGCAGGGCGAGGTTATCTAGCCCTGCCGGAATGGGGTTAAGGAATTGTAGATTGCCGATTGTAGATTGAAGATTGATGAGAGGAGTTTTAATTCTTAGTTCTGCATTCTGCATTCTGCATTCTGCATTCCCCTCACCTTTCCTTTGCTAGCCAAAAGGAATAAGGCTAATTAAGGAGTTAATGTTTTCTGTCACAGAAGCAGTTAACTGGTGAGTTTGAGGAAGACTATCAACTACCATTCCAGTACAAATTAGCATCAGATAGAGAATAGAATATTTAAACATAGATCGAGCTAATTGTTTATCTTCTGGTTGTTGGTACAGTTGCCATGCCTTGCGAATAAACACAACTCCAAGCAAGCAAGCAAAGAGAATATAAACCAATCCTAAACTGCCCAGAGGATAGACTAAAAGAAGGGTAGCTCCGACTGTTACCAAAGTGTACACCCAAATTTGGCGCACCGTAGATTCTTCCCCTTCTACTACTGGTAACATAGGAATTCTTACTGTTTTGTAATCCTCGCTAATCATCAGTGCTAAAGCCCAAAAATGAGGGGGAGTCCACAGGAAAATAATCAGAAATAATGCCCAAGCCGTCCAACTTAAATCCCCCGTCACCGCCGCACAACCGACTAAGGGAGGAATAGCACCTGCTGCACCGCCAATCACGATATTTTGAGTAGTATTGCGTTTCAGCCAATAAGTATAAACCAACAGGTAAAAAACGATGCCAGCCATTGCTAATAAAGCAGACAGGAGGTTAACAAATACAGCCAATACGGTAAAAGAGAGAATTGCTAGGATGATGCCAAAAATTAGAGCGTGACGGGGTTGCACTCGCCCGGAAGGAATAGGACGATGGCGAGTACGTTTCATCTCATAATCAATATCTTGGTCATAAATGCAGTTAAAAGTTTGGGCTGAAGCCACTGCTAATGTGCCACCAGTAAGAGTGATTAATAAAAGTAAAGGATCGATATTTCCTTCTGAGGCGACAAACATAGATGCGGTTGTGGTAATCAGCAGTAAAGGAATAATGCGCGGTTTAGTTAACTGATAGTAACTTTTGATGACTTGTAAAAAGTTTTCGTTACGAGGAGAAATACTTGTCCCAATCATTTATTAATCCCAAAATTTTGTTAGTTGTTTATGTTTAGTCATTTGTCATTGATGACTAGTGAGCGATCGGCAATAGTTGAATAGGGGCGATCGCGCCAAGCAAAGACACTAAAAGCTACTAAGGTACCAAGCAAAGCAGCACCGACAGTATGATGAGCAACTGTGAGGGTTTCTACTTGTAGGTGTAAGTAAAAAGTAGCAATTCCGAGCATAACTTGTAATAATACTAAGCCACCTGCAAAATTAGCTAAGTTTCGTAATCTAGGCACTAGAGCAGGAGTACGCCAAGCTAACACTGTTAAGGTTAAAGTAGCGATTGTCGCTGGAAAGACACCAAGGATGTGAGTATTCATCACCTCACAAAGTTGATTACCACCAAAGCATTGATGTAATGCCCAACGGGAAGCAACTAAACCACCGACGAGACATTGACCATAAACTAAGATGGAGGCGGTGATACTTACCCAGGTTAACTTTCCTACTGTAGCCGTACCCTGATAAGGAGTGAGGCTAGAACCAATGATAATTAAGGTAGTGAAAAATAGCAGGGCTGTGGCTAAATGGGCGGTGACGATATCAAATCGCAGTAACTCTATGACTGTTAAACCACCGAGAATTCCCTGAAAGACGACTAAAAATAGGGCAAAAGTTCCAGCAAATGGGAGCCATGGGGGTAATTGAGATTTGTGCCACCAACTAAAAATAACCAGAGCCATAGTACTCAAGCCAATTAAAGCTGCATCAAAGCGATGAAACCACTCTAGAAATACTTGTAGATTCATCTGCTGGGAGGGAATGATTTGACCGTAACATAAAGGCCAATCTGGGCAGGCAAGTCCAGCATTCATCACCCTTGTAGCTGCACCGATCGCCATCAGAATTAAAGTGGCGATCGCTATTTTCCACACTAGCCAAAGTATCCACTTTTCGGCTTTTGAGTGTTGTTGCTGTTTAGGAATAGGGTTATATAAAACTGATTCTGTCATCATCACATTAACCTGAGTTTTTACTCAATATTAGCTAAGATCAAATTTTTCTCAAAACAAAATTGATCGATACCTAACTTTTGACCTCCACTTTTTCTGGTGATACTCCCACTGTAGGGTGTTGACTTTGTGAGCAAAAAGTCACGCTTGTTTGTAGTGTCTTATGTGTACACGGTAGCCTTCATAAGGGGGATTGGGGGATGCGCGGGGGCGGAAACACCGTGAATATCAGTCAACCACACTTATGTGTACACGGTGGGGGGTGATAGGGAGATGGGGGCAATGATTCAGAGAAGTTGTAACTGTTAAAAAAAGTGCCTGAAAAAGTTAGTGGTCTGTCAATTTTGAAATGAGGGATAGACAATTCTCCAAAATCCAAAATCCAAAGATGCTGATTTTATTTTTATTGTAAGCTAGAAAAATGAAGGATTTTTCAGCGACGGGGAGAAGCACTCGTGACAGGAAAATTAGATCGAACAGCCTACAAAGAAATTAAAGTTTTTAAACAAACATACAAATTACCAGTGATTGGTGGTAATTCTTTTGACAACTTTCAGGCAAGAATCCAACAACGTCAAGCAATTATTAAAACTGGTAAACGTGAAGAAAAAGTTTTTCTGTGGATTAAAGGCGAAAAAGAAGTTGATTTTGAGGAAAGATTTGCAGAATTAGATTATTTAGTCAGGGATTATAATAATTTAATTGCTTTTTTGAAAAAACATCGACAAGCTTATCAATCTTTTTTTGTTAGTTTAACTGATGAGTTACAAGATGTTGTAAGTCAAGAATTAAAGCGAGTTTATCAAGACGAGTTAGATAGACGAAACTTAGAACAAGAATTAGCTCAACAAAATGCTAATGAAGAACTTTTAAATACAATAAAAACTCTTAAGCAGCAAAACTATCAAACTTTGTTAATGTTTGGTAATGCTTTTTTATTGATGCTCAAAAAAGTAGAAGTAATTAGTAAGGGAATTGAAAAGTTAGTTGACGATCAAGATGCACAAAAACAAATTATCGATCAAATGGTTCGAGATTTGAATAATTACCGCAAAGTCTATAAACTTAAGCAAAGAATGGATAATACTCGCAGACGAGCACAAGAATTGATAAACTTAGCGGTTAATCTTGAAAAAATTCTTAGTCCAGTTCTAGGAGAATTTCAAGGGTTAATTAATCAAATTGTGGAGATAGATGGTGAGTTAAATTCTACCGTTGCTCAAATTCAAGATTTAGTGCAAAATATTACCGATTCTAATGGTTTATTTACTTTTGAAGGGTATAACCAAGTATCTGCTAATTTACTCGATTTTTTGGTAATTAATGAATAGAAATTGGTTTAAAAAAGAAGCACCTCAACATCGAGTTACTCTTCAGCCTTTCTATGTGGCAAAATATCCCATCACTCAAGCCCAATATCAAGCCATTATGGGTAAAAATTCCTCTCACTTTAAAGTAAAGAATAACCCCGTAGAATGTGTAAGTTGGAATGACGCTCAAGAATTTTGTCAGAGACTATCCCAAGAAACAGGTAAAAAATATCAACTTCCCAGTGAGGCTCAATGGGAATATGGTTGTAGGGCAGGAAGCACAACAGCTTATTACTTTGGCGATAATGAAAGCCAACTAGGAAAATACGCATGGTATAGGGATAACTCAGGGGGTAAAACTCATCCAGTAGGGCAGAAAAAACCCAATCAATGGGGATTATACGATATGCACGGTAATGTTTGGGAATGGTGTGAGGATAATTGGCACTCCAACTATGAGGGCGCACCAACAGATGATAGTGCTTGGATTAGGAAAACAAGTAATATATTTGTAGTGCGGGGGGGTTCATGGAACGACAATCCTTATAACTGCCGCTCCGCTTACCGCAGCTACGACGATAGGCGCTCCGACGACAACTATAATGTCGGATTTCGTGTGGTGTGTGGTCTCGGCAGGGACTCTTAACCCTTTTCACTTTTTCCCTTTTACACTCTACACTTTTTTACGCCGTCAGGCGGATCGATTTTTTAAAAATCTTGAAATACAAGATAACACAAATAGCAATATAAGTTTAGTGCGATCGCCTTTGTAGCCTTTGTAGTTCCGCGCAATGCGCACCCTATACGAAGAGCGATCGCCCTTGTAGTGCGATCGTTTATTGCTGTTGTGGTGAAACTGCGATCGCAGAAGTGGAGTTCCCTTTTTAGCAATTGGAATAATATGATCAATCTGAAGCCATCCCATCACATAATCTTGATGGCTTAAACAATTCACAACGATTTTTTGCCCTTTGTCGAATCCTTTCACGGACAACTTCAGCAATATTACTCATGAAGATAAGGGCTTTCTCAATCCTCGTTTAACTACTTCCGCTAAAGCTTCTGATTTCTTAAGTTGTCCAATCTGATAAATTTGCATTAGAGCCAATAAT
>JAAUYA010182473.1_pt1 | contig 15272 bp, 8 predicted proteins | sample 7278161 | NCBI WGS metagenome assembly JAAUYA01 (sample SAMN14350120, study PRJNA611818) | marine sediment metagenome | isolation source: surface marine sediment (3m) | place: French Polynesia: Moorea | collected 2018-08
ATGAGAAATGGCAGTAAAATTTCTACTACGGCAGGGAATCAACAAACAGGAGGAGATGGAGGGAATATTCAGATTTTTTCCCTTTATATTTTTAGTATCCCTGAAGAAGATAATGACATCACCGCCAATGCTTTCAGCGGAAAAGGAGGACAAATTTTGATTACCACCGAAGCCATTTTTGGCATTGAGCCTCGTAATCAATTAACCTTTTTAAGTGATATAACTGCCAGTTCAGAATTTGGGGTAGATGGGATTATTGAGATTACTCGCTTAAATACAGATCCCCTAGAAGGATTAACCAATTTACCGGAAACACCAGCAGAGGTAAAAGTAGCCCAAGGATGTGATGTGGGTGGAGAAGGTAGCATCAGTTTCTATGATTTAGGCAGAGGCGGTTTAGCGGCACAACCCGGAGATTATTTAACGAGTGATGATAGTATTATTACTCCTTGGATTCCTTTGATGGTTGAAGATGATTCACAATCATGGAATTTAGAGCCGAAAAAATCAGTTAAAATCTCAGATTCTGATCCTAAAATTAGCTTTACTTTTGCTTGTGATCAGAATTAAAAATTAATTTAGATAAATTATTTAACTTCATGCTCATTTTTATGATTTGGTCTAAACTAAAATTACGTCTAATCGTTTGTTTTTGTCTTGGTTTATTGCTGAGTATAATTAATACTTCAGTTTGGGCAGTTAATCCTCAATTAGAATCACAGCAAATATCAAATAATGCAGTGCAATTAGTACAAAGTGGCAAACGATACTATCACAGTGGACAATTTCAGGCTGCGATCGCTGATTTAGAAAAAGCAGTTAAAATATTTGCGAGGGAAAAAGATACAACTAATCAAGCTATTGCTTGGAGTAATTTATCTTTAGCTTATCAACAATTAGGAAATTGGGATGAAGCCCAACAAGCAATTAACAAAAGCTTAGATTTACTCAATTATACTTCGGAAAAAGAAATTAATAATTTTAATAATTATCACCAAAATATTATTGCTGCAACTCTTAATATTTATGGCCGTTTATTATATCAAAAAGGTCAAGTAAATTTAGCTTTAGATAATTGGGAGCAAGCAGAGAATATTTATCAACAATTAAATCAAACCGAAGGAATTATTAACACTAAACTTAATCAAGTAAAAGCTTTACAAAGTTTAGGAAATTATCAGCAAGCAGTTATTTTAGTAAGTAAAATTCAAAAAGATTTAGAACGAGTACCTTTGTCTTTACAAATTTTAGGTTTAAAAAGTTTAGGGGAGGTTTTACAAACTATTGGAGATTTAAAGAATGCAGAACAACTTTTACTTCAAAGTAGAGCGTTAGCAGAGGAAAATAGTTTACAAACAGTAATAAATTCCATTAATTTAAGTTTAGGTAATACTTATTGGGCCTTGGGCAAATTAGAAAGTGAGCGCTTCAATCCTACTTTACAACCAAATATTTTAATTCAAGGTTCTGATGCTACTCTTCCTTGGCAATGTCAAATGAAGCCTTTATCTAATCAAGCTCAACAATACTATCAACAAGCAGAGAATATTTATCAAGAAGTTATTAATAATGAGTCTCTTTTAAAGAATAATCTTTTAAAAGCTAAAATTAATTTAGTTAATTTATTAATTGAAGCCAATAATTTAGCCTCAGCAGAAACAGTATTATCAACAATTAATCTCAATCAATTGCCTCCTAGTCAAACTAATATTTACGCCAAAATTAATTTGGCTCGTCATTTAACCTGTTTATCTCAGCCAACTGTAAGTGAAAGAATACTAACGCAAGCCTTAACAGAAGCAGAGAAATTACAAGATAATAGAGCTTTATCTTATGCTTATGGAAATTTAGGTAGTTTTTATGAATATTTAAGTTCAGAAAATCAGCATAATTATCAGTTATTAACTACTGCGAAAAAGTTAACAGAACAAGCATTAATATATGCTCAACCGAGTAATGCTCCTGAGATTGCTTATCAGTGGCAATGGCAATTGGGGAGGATACAAGCCCGTTTGGGTAATCAATCAAAAGCAATTTCTTCTTATCGTCATGCGGTGGAATCTTTAACCAAAGTCCGCCATGATTTAATGGTCATTTCTGCTGACGTGCAGTTTTCTTTTCGTGATAATGTTGAGCCTGTTTATCGTCAACTTGTCAGATTATTATTAACTACTGAAGAGAATAATCCTAGTCAAACTACTCTAGTTTCAGCGATTAGTTTAATTGATTCTTTACAATTAGCAGAGTTAGAAAACTTTTTAAATTGTGATTTAGGAATTACAGCTAATCAATCCCTCGATTTTGAGCAATCAGATAATACTGCATTTATTTATCCAATTATCTTAGCAGATCGTTTAGATGTCATTTATCAAATTGCCAATCAACCTTTAAGGTATCATTCTCAGCCTGTTAATCGCCTGCAAGTGGAAACAACAGTAGAAAAAGTTAGAAAAGCGATCGCCCGGCGTAACCCAGAAGTCTTAAGAGAAAATGCCGGAAATTTATATCAATGGCTAATTCAACCTTTAAATAGTTATTTACAGCCATCATCAGAGATAGATAATTTAGTGTTTGTGTTAGATGGAGCCTTGCGAAATGTGCCGATGGCGGTATTATATGACCATCAAAATCAAGAATATTTAGTTGAGAAAGATTATGCCCTGTCTTTATTACCAACATCACAACTGTTTAATCTAAAACCTGCAAATCAATCTGTAAAAGTTTTAGGGGCAGGAATTAGTGAAGCCTTAACCGTAGAAGAAAAACAGTTTGCCCCAATTAATGCCGAAGCAGAATTACAACAGGTAAAACAAATAGTCTCGGCAGAAACTTTAATTAACTCAGAATTTACCCAACAGGCACTGCAACAACAAGTTAGTCAGGGAGATTTTTCGGTTCTACATTTAGCTACTCATGGTAATTTTAGTTCAGATCCGCAACAAACCTATTTATTAGCTTATGGAGAATTATTAAGGGCGAAGGAGTTGAATAATCTTTTTAGACTAAGTAATCAAGCAGAAACCAATGCTATTGATTTATTAATTTTAAGTGCTTGTCAAACGGCAGCAGGAGATAATCGAGCGACATTAGGGTTAGCCGGTTTAGCTATTCGGGCAGGTGCCAATAGTACTTTAGCTAGTTTATGGCGAGTTAGCGATGAATATACAATTCCTTTAATTACTCGATTTTATGAAAATCTCAATCAAGGTTTAAGTAAGGCTAAGGCTTTACATCAAGCTCAAAAGTCTTTGGTTTATACGGAGATTAATGGGCAAAAATATCAAAATGAGCCTTATGATTGGGGTGCTTATGTTTTAGTTGGTAATTGGCAGTAAAAGGGTGATAATTTGCCATTGAAAATTAAATATTCCTTTTATCTTAGAAAGAATCCCCATCGCCTTGCCTTGGGGTAGTTCAAGTCTAACCGTTTTCACTTAAATACTTATTCAATGCCTCAAATAAAAGACCAAATTATTTCATACTCTTTTTTCTTGTTTATCAGTGCTATCCTTCCCCAAAATATCTTTGCTCAAACCATAGATAACTTAGCACCACTAAGAGATTTAGTACCGCCACAGCAACCGCAACCATTCCCAGAGCAACCCTTACAACCCCCCAAAGAAGAAGTTTTACCCACACCACCTCCTTCCCCTTTAATTAATCCGCCTCTTCCTGAAACCGCAGAAACTATTACTGTTACTGAATTTCAATTTACAGGTAATACCGTTTTTTCTACCTCTCAACTAGAAACTAAAGTTGCTCCTAACTTGAGATATAAAGCCATTCCCTTATCTCGTTTGTTACAAGTTGCCAATGATGTTGCCAAAATTTATGCCGCAGCTGGTTATGTAACTTCAGGGGCAGTAATTTACCTTTCGGAAACCACCCAAAAAACAGGTAGAGGAGTAGTAATCATTAAAGTGATTGAAGGCAAACTAGCAGAAATTAATGTTACTCCCATTAATGAATCAGAAAGGCTCAATCCTAACTATATTCGCTCTCGTATTGAGGTGAGAGTGGGAAAACCTCTGAATATTACTCAACTGCAACAAGCTTTACAACTATTACAATTAGATCCTCTCATTACAACCATATCAGCTGAACTTACTGATGGCACAGAAACAGGTACCAGCATTCTCAATGTGCAGTATGCAACTGGTGATACTTTCAAAGCTCAGGCAATCTTAGATAATAATCGAGCACCAAGTGTAGGTACTTTTCGCCGAGGTGTAGCCCTTGAAGAAGCTAATTTATTCGGTTGGGGAGATACTATTCGTACCGAATATCGCAATACCGATGGTAGTGATGATTTTGAGGCTTCTTATTCAATTCCCTTTAACCCCTATAATGGTAACGTTAAATTTCGCTTTCGGACTCTCACCAGCAAAGTTATTACTCCTGAATTTGAACGCTTTGATATTAAATCCGACTATCAACAATATGAGTTAACCTTACGTCAACCCATTTATCAAACTCCCCGACGAGATATTAGTTTAGGCATTACTTTTGACAGACAAGAAAATAGTGGTTCAATTAGTGGTCGCAAATTTCCCTTATCTCCGGGGGCAAATCTCGAAGGAGAGACAGAAATATCAACGGTGAGGTTTTTTCAGGAATGGGTAGAGCGAAATCTAACAGATTTAATCGCCGTGCGCTCTTCCTTTGATTTTGGCATTGATGCTTTAGGAGTTACAACCGCTTTTGATGCCGACATTAACCCCAATGCCCCCAAGAGCAATTATTTTCTTTGGCGTGGACAACTCCAATATGTACATTTATTTGCCCCTGACACTTTGATTTTAGCTCGTGTTAATATTCAGTTAAGCGATCGCACTATCTTACCATTAGAAAGATTTGTCCTTGGTGGTTTTGGCACCGTAAGAGGTTATCCCCAAAATTTCCGCCTCACAGATAGTGGCGTGATTACTACAGTAGAAGCACGTTTACCGGTATTCAGACAACCTCAAGAACAAATATTATTACAATTAATTCCTTTTCTTGATTTGGGTACGGGATGGAATAAAAGCACTGTTGTGATACAGCCTAATACCCTAACTTCTATTGGTTTAGGACTATCGTTTCAATATCGAGATCTGATCGATGCTCGTTTGGATTATGGCATACCTTTAACTGAAGTGAACAACAATGGGGATAGTTTGCAGGAAAACGGTTTGACTTTTAGGGTGATATTTACTCCTTTTTAAGGAGCGCCAGAAAAGTTCGAGCGGTTAGTACAATGTATTGGTCCTATTCTTAACTGTAGGTGTAACTGAAACAATCAAAAAATTTCGCACTTAAATTTTGGTTGAGAAAAAACTGCATATTTCTAGTCAGCCAAATCTAATAATCAATAGAAAAAAATATTATTCCTTTAACTTTATAAACCCTCTGAAAGCTTACCTAAGATGAGTTCTTTTAAATCAGGTAGTTCTCTCAATTTTCCAACTGGGGACAACAATGTTGATAGTTTATTGGCTGACAGACGTTGTCCATCTACTGACACGAGGTCATCTGTTTAATGCCTTGCAGTTTAATGGTGATAGCCGCTCGCTAATTGAGAATGCCTATGGTGGTACAGGGAATGATTGGCTCTATGGTAACAGTGCTAACAATTACCTTGATGGTAGTGCTGGCAACGACCATCTCCTTGGTTATGGTGGCAATGATCCCTTAGTTGGCGGTTCTGATGATGATAACCTCACAGGTGGTTCAGGGGTTGACACGCTTTGGGGTAATCGAGGTGCTGACAACTTTATCTTTAACTATCTCTCAGAAGGAATTGATATCATCAAAGACTTTCAGTCGACAGAGGGCGATCAAATTCAAATCTATGGTTCTAGATTTGGAGCATCCTCAACAAGCCAGTTTAGTTATAACAGCTCAACAGGTGGATTATTCTTCGAGCCATCTGGCACAATTGGTTCCATACAATTTGCGACCATCGAAAACAAACCCTCAGTATTTTCTGTCGCTCTTGACATTGAGATTATCTAAATAGAGTAGGGCTTTTACTAAAAGTCTCTGGTTGCTCTTAATCCCTTCAACTCAGATAAATATTTGCTAAATGTGCATATTTTTCATTTTCTCAATCTATAGAAAATCAGAAAACATAAAAACATTACCAAGGAAAAAAGGAGAAATGAAAAAACATAGAGAAATTTTGTCCAAAGTCGAAAACTACTAGCAAATGCGATTTACAGGAGTCATCAACCATGTTTGAGTCTAATATATTAGAGACTAATTCATTAAACTTTCATGGTCTCGATTTGAGCCAGGGAGCGATCGCCACTTCCCCATATTTCGGAGAAGAAATACTATCCACTCAACAGACCCAATTATTAGGTCCTGAGTTTCTTGATGATCTACAACTAGAAAGTCGCCAATTTCTTGAAGAAGTAGACATGAAGACAAATTTGTTCTCCACTTCCTCCGAAGCAGATCCTTTAACAGGTTATATAGGGCCTCAGCCAGTTGCTAATAACCTTACTGCTCAACCTGATCTAATTATCAGCGATCTATCTGTCCCTGGTACCATTGAACCAGGTCAATCAACTCAGATCAACTATACGATCACTAATCAAGGGAATGCTGATGCGGACAGTTCTGGTTATCTGATAGCAAGTAAGACAAAATTCTTTCTCTCCACAGATACCACTCTCGATGCCACAGATATCTACTTAACGGAGGATGTTAACTATGATTCGCGTTTGGCGGCTGGTCAATCTAGCTCCCCCTCTACTTATTCATTACCTTCTTTCACACTAGATTCCAATTTGGCCTCTGGCACTTATTACCTCCTTGCTCAAGCAGATGGAAATCAGGAAATGGTCGAGAGTAATGAGAACAATAATATTACCTACCAACAAATTACTGTTGGAGAAGCTCAATTAGTGGATTTAGCCATCAGTAACATTTCCGTCGCCGCTCCTTTGACCGCAGGCTTTTATGCCGACTTTAGCTATACCGTAAACAATTACGGTAATATCGCTCTTGGTCGCTTTTCTGGCATTGATGTAACAGTCTATTTGTCCACCGATGCAACCCTTGATAGTTCCGATCAAAAGTTAACCAGTAATTATTCTGTCGGTCCTCTTGAAGTAGGCGGTTCTCTGACATTGTCTAATCAGGTTTATTTCGATGTGATGCAATCAGGAACTTATTATCTATTTCTTGAGGCAGATCATCTGGATTTGATCGACGAAAGCAATGAAAATAATAATATTGCCTCTGTCACCATTGAGATTAATCCTTCCTTAGATGGCTACAGCATCCTGTCGGGTTATGGTTTGATTGATGCAGCGGCCGCCGTTGCTCGAGCGGTAAATCAGCCAACCTTCGCCGATGTTCCCAACCTCGGAGGTGATTATTGGGGAGCAGACTTGGTTAACGCTCCTGAAGCCTGGAACGCAGGTTACACAGGCGAAGGCGTTGTGGTAGCGGTCTTAGATACAGGAGTCGATCGTTATCATAATGACTTAAAAGACAACATCTGGACAAACGCTGGTGAAATTGCTGGTAATGGCATCGATGATGATGGTAATGGTTACATTGATGATGTCCATGGCTGGAACTTTGACAGTAACAATAACGATACTTTAGATGTTCGTGGCCATGGAACTCATGTGGCGGGAACCATTGCCGGAGGTGATAATGGCTTTGGAGTCACAGGAATCGCCTATAATGCCCAAATTATGCCTGTTAAAGTCTTAGGGGATGATGGTACTGGTTCTGATGATAGTGTTCTTGCAGGCATTCGTTATGCCATCGATAATGGGGCTCGCGTAATTAATGCGAGTTTCGGCTCAAGTGCTTGGAATGCTGCTCTACTACAAGACTTCTATGAAACTGAGTATGGAGCTGCTTTAGAATATGCCAGTGATAAAGGCGTAATTGTCGTTATGTCTGCGGGTAATGATGGTGCTTCTTGGGTGGCCAATTATCCTGCTGCATTAGCTCGCAATCGGGGATTAGCAGTGGGGGCTGTAGATCGAGATAATGAGATGGCAAGTTTTTCTAACCGTTCAGGGGACCGTTTAGGGGAAGACACATTAGCCTATGTTCTAGCCCCAGGCGTTGATGTTCTCTCCACAACCCCCAACAATAGCTACGAAACTAATAGTGGCACTTCAATGGCAGCCCCCCATGTCGCCGGAGTTGTCGCCTTGATGTTAGAAGCTAACCCCAATCTTACAGAAGCTCAAGTTCGTGACATTGTGACCTCAACGGCTGGAAATACTCAGTTTACCTAGCCAAATCTCACAGTGAGATAGTTTTCCCCAATCCCACCCAATGCTGCTCGGTTAACAGAAAGTTGTCGGTTGAGGCTGCAAGGGAGCGGAGGAGCCGAGGAGCTGGGGAGAAAATTCTCTCAACCTCAGTGCCGGAAATCTCGAGAATTTAGCCCTTTTATGTTCCGAAGCTACCCCACCAAGAAATTATTCAACAAGCTTGTCATTGCGGCAAACTTTTCCTTTAAGTCACACAAACTAAACCTAGTCTGGCTCTAGGTTCGGCAACCTTATGCTTAAAAAAACGGCAATCTTTTGCTTAAAGTCACATTAAAGTAGCGACTCTGAAGCAGATCGACTGCAAATCGGTGCATTGCTCACGATAAGTTGTGGTTCAGCCAAAGTGGCGATGACCTGCTGATCGATTTTGTCGGCACCAGCGATCGCGTTACCGTTGATGATTGGTATCTAAGTGAAAATTACCAAATCGATGAAATCCAAACCGACGAAGGTATGGTATTGGTGCGCGATCAGGTTGACCAACTGGTAACTGCCATGGCCGCCTTTGCTGTACCCCAGGGTGTGGGAGCGGTGATGCCGCAGGAAACTAGCGATCAATTATATAATAGCCATAACGCTTGATAGCTGTTCCCTATTCCCAATTAAGTGTTCCCTTAAGGTCAGTATTTGAGGTACAAATCAAATCGGATTGCTATATGAAATTAATAGTCTTTAAATTAGGTCAAGGCAATTGGCAAACTGGCTTTGGTGAAGTCAAAATACAGTTCTGGGAAAGTAATAATTCTCTACCGATTCAATTAGGGGCGATTTTACCTGCTAATCCACAATTAAGTCAACTTTATCAACGTTGGCAACAATTATATCAAGCTTTATTAAAATTTAATTTTTGTCGCAATTATCAATCTGTCGAAATTGAGTTTGAAGAAGATGAGCTTCTGCAAGTTTCAGATCAAGAATTTGAGCAAATATCTGAGCAATTAAAAACTGAATTAAATTTATGGTTAAACAATCATGATTATGCCGAAATGGAGGTAAAATTAAGGTCTTTTTTGCACTTAAGCGATGAAATTCGTTTAGTAATTGAAACCGAACAGGAAGAATTGCGTCGTTTTCCTTGGCATCTTTGGGATTTTTTTGATGACTACCAATTCGCTGAAATTGCTTTAAGCCCTAGTGAATATGCCAAAACCAATGTAATTAATAATCAACATAATCAAGTTAGAATTTTAGCTATTTTAGGTAATAGTCAAGGTATCAATATTGAGCAAGATAAACAGTTTTTAAATAGATTACCTCAGGCAGAAATTGTTTGTTTAGTTGAGCCTTCACGGAGTCAGTTTAATAATATATTATGGGATGAAAAAGGTTGGGATATTCTCTTTTTTGCAGGGCATACTTGGAGTGTAAATGAAGCGGATAAAGGTTATTTAGCCCTTAATTCTCAGAATAATATTTCTCCTTCTCAATTAAAAAATGCCTTAAAAAAAGCGATTACGAATGGATTGAAATTAGCTATTTTTAACTCTTGTGATGGTTTGGGGTTAGCAAAACAATTAGCTCAATTACATATTCCCCAAATGATAGTAATGCGTTTTAATGTGCCTGATTTAGTTGCTCAAGAATTTTTGAAATATTTTTTACAAGGATTTAGTAGTGGTAAGTCTTTTTATGTGGCTGTCAGGGAAGCAAGGGAAAGATTACAAGGTTTAGAAGATAAGTTTCCTTGTGCGAGTTGGTTGCCTGTTATCTGTCAAAATCCTGCTCAAATTCCTCCGACATGGAGAGATTTAATTAATCAACCTGCCTCTATTTCTGGTGTTTCCACCTCTAAACCGAAATTAGCCTTAGCCTTAGCCACTAGTCTAATTCTCAGCTTAGTGACCATGGCAGGGCGAAGTTTAGGATTCTGGCAAAGATGGGAGTTAAAGGCTTTTGATTTTTTGATGAGACATAAACCGAGTCAACCAGCCGATGGGCGTCTAGTAATCATTGGGGCAGACGAAGATGATCTTAGTAATTACGGTTATCCTTTACCGGATCAAACCCTCTTAGCTCTTTTACAACAATTACAATCTTACCAGCCCAGGGCGATCGCCATTGATATTTTTCGAGATCGACCAACGGGATTAGACCAAGAACAATACGGGAAGCTAACCACATATTTAGCTGAAAATCAAGACATCGTAACAGTCTGTAATATTGGCAACGAACTCAATCAGAGTGTAGCGCCACCGGACAATTTGGGCATGGAACAAGTAGGTTATGCGGATTTATATGATGATTCTCAGCCGACAAATAATCAAGATGACACCATTCGCCGTTATTTGTTAAGTCGCAGTAGTAACACTATCGCTACACCTTCCCGTTGTCAAACTGATTATTCTTTGGGGTGGCATTTAGCTTATCGCTATTTAATTAGTCAAGGAATAGATGTGACAACAGTGGGGGATAGTTGGCAATTCGGAGAAGTAGTCTTAAAACCCTTACAAAATAGAAGTGGTGGTTATCAAAAATTAGACGCACGGGGTAATCAGTTATTAATTAACTATCGCAACACGCCTCAAATCGCTCAACAGTTAACTATTAGAGATGTTTTAGCTGGTGAAGAATACTTTAATCCCAATTGGATCAAAGACAGAATAGTATTAATTGGCATGACTGCCGATAGTCTGCCGGACTTTCATGATACGCCGTTAGGAGAAATTCGAGGGATATATATTCATGCTCACGTTGTCAGTCAAATTTTAGATGCAGTGGAAAGTAAGGGGAAAAATCTAATTTGGTGGTTACCTCAAGGGGGAGATTTTATCTTGGTCAGTTTTTGGGCAACTACTGGAAGCTTAATTATTTGGTTATTTCCGCAACGAAGTTATCAAATGGGGGCGCTTAGTTTATCAATGATAATTTTGATTAGTGGTAGTTGGTGGGCTTTTAGTCAAAGTCTCTGGTTGCCCTTAATACCTTCAACTATAGTCCTATTCTTAACTGTAGGTGTAACTGAAACAATCAAAAAATTTCGCGCTTAAATTTTGTGGAGAAAAAACTGCATATTTCTAGTCAGCCAAATCTAATAGTCAATAGAACAAAATATTATTCTCTTTTTTGGAGGGAAACATAGACAAGGAGATTTGCCAATGAATTTTAAAAGTTTAACCCCTATCTATGAAAAAGCATGGCATGAACCTCAGTTCAAGCAAAACTTATTAGAGAATCCTTTCGCTATTCTGCCACAAGAGGTAATCACCTTATCAGAGTCAGAGGGAGTTCATCTGATTAACCCAAGTTGCTAGTTACAACTCTAAAGTTGATTGAAGGTTTCAACATCAGTGTTTATAAGAAGAAAAACTATGACGACACAAAACGCTGAATCCGTTTTAAAAGTTTTGGATTATACCAAGACTAATAAAAAATGGTTTGACGAAAAAGATCTGATTGCCGGTTATCACACGGTATCGATCCAAGGGCAGAAAGTAAAAGGCCAGCGCGATCCGGAAAAACGATTGGCAAAAGTGGATTATGATTTCACTGGAAAGCGGGTGCTGGATATCGGTTGCTCTAACGGTGGATTGTTGCATGCACTGACCGAGCAAATCACTTTTGGAGTTGGGGTGGATTTCAACCCCAAGTGCATCAATGCCGCTAACGCACTAAAAGCGATAAACCGGAGAGACAACATTCATTTTTATACTTTCGATTTGGATAGAGAAGACTTATCCATATTGCGTCACTTTGTTTTTGGAGAGCCGGTGGATGTTTGTTTTTTCTTCAATATATCCCTGTGGGTCAAACGTTGGAAAGAGGTATTCACCCTTTGCGCCGAGCTGTCACAAATCTTGCTTTTTGAAGCACATGGCAACGAGGAACAACAAGAAGACCAGTTGAGATTTGTTAAATCCGTCTATCGAGACGTTCAGCTACTCTCTGAGCAATCCGACGACGATCCCACCTATGCCAAGCGTAAGATGTATCGTTGCGACAATAGAATCGAGAGGCGTACTCTGCAAAGCGCTCCAGCCAATGCAGAATTTCTCAAAGTTTATAGCGAAGAGGCGTTAAAAAAAGCCTATCAGCAAGCATTTTCCGGTCAAGAAGTCAAAACAGTACATCTCTTCCCTAATACCCATGAAAGTGTGGTGGCCGATATTAATGGGGACTACATTGTTAAGTTCCCTCGACCGCATCGTCGATTGGATGGGCTGAGCGCTGAGCAATCAGTAACAGATTTTATCCGCCATAAAATTCAGCTTCCGATTCCTGCCCTCAGTATTCATGCAGATCCTGTGATAATGGCTCGCTACCAAAAATTACCGGGTTACACATTCGACAAATCTCGCTATGCAAGCCTGTCAGAACAAGATAAAAATGCGATCGCCAAACAGATTGCCGATCTGATGGTGGTCTTCCACTCTACTACGCAGGCGGAGTTGGAGAAAGCAAATATTATGTTATCCCCCTCCTGGGAACTTTCCACTTCGTCGATCGAAGAACAGTTGAGTTCAGAAAGTGAGCCAGTCATTCAAGCTCTTCTGCCTGAAGTTTTACCTAACCATAACGCTTTACAAGTTCCCGAATCTAACCAAGTGTTTGGTCATTTTGAGCTACACGGAGGCAATTTACTGGTTAATGATGCCCATAATCGGGTTACGGCGTTGATTGATTTTGGCAACTGTAAGATCGGGGATTTACATCAGGATTTATCCGCCATGAACCTTAGCTCCCCGGATTTAGCGGAGCGTATTGCCCGAGCTTACGAAAAAATCACGGCACGAAAGCTAAATAAATTGTTGATTCAGCATTACACGACAATTTTCTATCTCAACTTATTGGCGGATCTGAAACGGAAGAAAGCTGAGCAGAAATACTCGTATTGGCTGGGTGAGTTAAACCGCTGGTATGATTATTTGTTGCGAGATCGGGCTAAATCAAAACTCAATGATCGAAAACCGGTTTCTTCTCTCCCCAGTAGTTGGCGCAAATGGATCGCTTCCAATTTGATGAAGGGCTGTTCCGTAGAAGCGTTACAAAAAGTTTTAAGAGACAACGGTTTTTCGCCCGTCGATATTGCCACCGAGATCATTTTGGCGGAAAACCATCCTTATACCCAAGCGGGAAAGGAAATCTTTCATACCCTCAATAAACGTAACTGGTTGCTCAAAACCTGTGACACACTGGCTGCTCTAGATACCCGTTATTCCCAAGCAGTGGAAAAGCGCGCAACCCCCGATTTTCAAACCTTTGTGAATAACTATTACAGTAAGCATTTGCCTGTGGTGTTAACCAATGGTGTGGATCATTGGCCCGCGCTTAAAAAATGGACACCGGAATTTTTGCAGGAACAGTTTGGGGAGCAGGAAATTGAGGTTCAGTTTGGTCGCGATCGAGACCCACTCTATGAACGAAATTCCGGTAAACATAAAAAGCGGATGTTAATGCGGGAGTTTATTGCCTTGGTGCAACAAGGGGAAAGTAATAATCATTATATGACCGCCAATAATACCAAGAACAGTTTTTCCAGCCTTGAACCCTTGTTCCAGGATGTGGCTGACTTTGGCGAGGGTTATCGCCAACAAGACACTCTTCAGTCCGGCAATCTGTTTTGGTTTGGCCCCAAAGGCACCTTTACTCCGATTCACCACGATTTGACCAACAATATGCTGGTACAAATTTACGGCAGAAAAAAAGTCACCCTCATTCCCGCCTTTCAAGTCCCTTGGCTGTATAACGACAAAGGCGTATTTAGTGCGGCAGACTATCCCAACTTTGACCCTAAAAGACATCCGCATATGCGTAAGATCACGCCGGTTGAAGTTGTCATCCAGCCAGGCGAAGCGATATTCATACCCATCGGATGGTGGCATTGTGTAGAATCGCTGGATATTTCTATCAGTATTAGCTTTACAAATTTCAATGCGACCAACCAGTTTGCAGTGAATTTCCCCAGGCAATAACAGAGTCCAAATGGTTGAACCTGGCGGTATGTAAATTTTTAATTTTTAATAATTCAAGTTATTCAAGGATATTGAGAGTTTTTATGAGTGTACTAGATAATCAAACAGGGCGAAACCGTGTGCGGGATTTCATCGAACAAAACGAGGATGATAGACTTACAGTATATTTAGACAGTGAAAATATTCCTACAGTTGGAATCGGCTACGCTTTGGTTACTCAACAAAATGGGACTTGGGTTGTGCGTCCTAATCTTGTTAATGATTTACGCCAAGCAGGAATATTGGGACCAAATGAAAATCTCTCCGCTGCAGACTTACAGCGTTTACAAGATGCAGCAACAAATCTAAATCAAGGAAACTCTAGCAATAATCAAAATATTATTAACAATAATACTAATTGGGATATTTATCCAAATAACGGAAATAGCTTGACCGATGCGCAAACTGATTCGCTGTTTGATAATACGATTGGCGACTACGAAAACATAGTGATAGATCGCCTACGTCAGGGTGCCAATCTAAATAGGCAGCAAGCAGAGACGCTGTGGGAGGGCTTGAGCGAAGATAACCAAATCACGTTGCTGGATATGGGGTTTAATAGTCCTTCTCTTATTGGGCCAGGTCTGTCCCGAGCACTTCGAGATGGCCGTACATTAGATGCTTGGTTTGAAATACGATTTAGATCTAATGCACGAGACTCAAATGGGAATAGACATTATGGTATTGACAATCGTCGTTCAGCAGAGGCATGGCAATTTGACTTGGAGGGAGTAACGGAGCAGGAGCTTCGAAATTATATTAACGGTCGTCGGACGATTATCGAAAATTATCTAAATGATATCAATGATGCGAGACGACCTACGTTTGATGAGGTACTTGATAGGGCTGTAGACAACCTTAACGACGACAACCCGGCTCCGATACCGACGCCACCACCGACGCCGACACCACCCCCAACGCCGACGCCACCACCGACGCCGACGCCACCACCGACGCCGACACCACCACCGACGCCGACACCACCACCGACGCCGACACCACCACCGACGCCGACACCACCACCGACGCCGACACC
>JAAUYA010099681.1_pt1 | contig 15263 bp, 17 predicted proteins | sample 7278161 | NCBI WGS metagenome assembly JAAUYA01 (sample SAMN14350120, study PRJNA611818) | marine sediment metagenome | isolation source: surface marine sediment (3m) | place: French Polynesia: Moorea | collected 2018-08
ATTTTTTAGTCATCCCTTCGCTCCGCTCAGGTTTTTAATTCTGAATTCTGAATTCTGAATTCTGAATTCAACCACTGGTAAACTATTTCTGGCTTAAGTTGACACCAATGGTTGCTAACCCCCTACTATCACTCATCCCAAACTCCTTTTGGCGTTTCTGGAAACAGATCCCCAATAAAGAGCTATTTCTCAATGAAGAGCCGATCACGATCGTGCTATTTCCCTGTTTCAACAATTGCGATCGCCACCCTAAAAATCGTGGTTGCAACCAATCCAGATTATCCTCAAGCTGCAGCAACATTACGAAAAGCCCAGGATTTAGCTCAGTCATGAACGCGATCGTTGTTGAGTAAAGGTTAGTGCGATCGCACTTATGGGTTTTGATTGATCAAAATTAAGGCACAGTATATTCTATGAGTCTTTGGCTTTATAATAAGATTTATGACTAAAGAATATTTAATTTATGTTGGTTCGGCTTTCGAGTTAGAGTGGTATATTGATAGCAATGGAGAAAGCGAAGCTAAAGAGTATTTTGAAGCACTACCAGAAAAACAACAATTAAGATTTTTATTTTTAGTTAAGTGCGATCGCGCTCTTGTAGGGTGCGTTCCCTGAAACCATTGGAACTCCAACATTGAGATCTATTTGGGAACGCACCACCCAATCTCAAATCTTCGGTGGGTTACGCTAATTCAACACATTGCGGACAATTGTGAGAGAATTAGGTTATTCGGTTGAGAATTTCACCAATATTCTATCCAATCTGCTGGCTTCCGATAACGATGTCTATTCCTCCAAAAATCCAAATTCTTATTAACCAACTTGAGCGACAGTTAAGCGAAATTGAACAACAAGCAACAGAAGGAATTAAGCTGCTGAGAAGCTTATTGTCTTATTTTCCAGAAAATGTTATACTAACGCAGTATTTTGCTTACCTTAACACTATTCTGTTTTTCCTAGAAACAGCAAGACGACAAATCCAAACCGCTATCGATACGATTTCTGATGAAGACGTACCGACGGAATTAATTCAAGAAGCAGGAGAAGATTTAGGAACATTGCAGGGAAAAATTATAGAAGAAAAAATTTGCTTGCCAAGAATCCTTGACTTTTTAGGAGATACCCAATGAAAACACTTCCTGATGAAAAAACTTTATTAGCTCTGCTAGAAGAGGTCAAAAATGCTGAAATAATAGCAAGGGAAATATGTGATAAATCAACCGAAATAACCCTGAAATATCAACGGCGAATGCGAGAAATTAGGGAAGCGAGACAACAGGGCGATCGCCGGTAGTGGCGTGTCAAGTGCGATCTGCTACGCAGTGCCTTCGGCAGCGCATCGCCTGTAAGGTGCGTTCCCTGAAACCATTGCGACTTGGACATTACCCGATATTTGGGAACGCACCACCCCAACCCAAATCTGCGGTGGGTTACGCTACTTTACCCCCATTGTCAGGATCAGGATTTTCAGGAGCGATCTAATCTTCTTGACTTCCTCGAATCAAATAACGTACTTCGTTAAGCAAAACATTAAACCTTTGATCGGTTTCTGCTTGTCGTTGCTTCATCAACTCCATTTCTTCTTCAAACATATCCATTCGGCGTTGATTTTGAGCGGCCACTTGCAACAAAGCTTGAGATGTTATTCTCAAGCCATCTATGCTATCTTTTATTTCGGTAATGCTTTCCCGCATTTCACCTACGCTTGAAGCCAACTCATCAAGCATTTCATCGGTCCAACGTTTTACTGTCATTGTATATCCTTAATTTTTTCTGTTCACCGCCTTCTATTTTACCGTGCGATCGCGCTCTTGTAGTGCGCACCGCGAAGCGGATCTCTTCGAGATCGCATCGCCTGTAGGGTGCGTTGGTAGAGTCGATGGGTGGTATTATCCACCGCACCTCTCTATTAAATCTGGACGTGCAGTGCGATCGCAGATCTTGTAGTGCGATCGCCGCTCTTGTAGGGTGCGTTCCTTAAGACAACTTTGCTGACAACATGGAGCGATATTTGGGAACGCACCACCCATTTCATCATGTTTCGACTGTTTACTCGTAATGTGACCAAACAGAAACAACTCTAATCGTTTTAGTTTCATCATTAACTGAATATACCAGACGATGTTTTATGTTGATTCGCCGTGAATAGTAGCCTTTTAAATTGCCAGAAAGTTTTTCATAAGGAGGCTGATATGGTTTAGACTTGAGAACTTCAAGCAATTCTCCAACATTAGCTTCCAAATTAGCTGATTTCAACTTTTTAGCATCCGATCGAGCAGTGCGACTAAATTCAATCTTCCATTCCATTTAAAGCTTGCAAAAAATCTTTTTCTGACACCCAATCATCAGCTTGTTCAGCTTCTCTAATTGATTCGACCAAACCTGGGATAGATTGCAAATAAAGTGTTTCTTGTAAACTTTCCCAATCTTCTTTGGATAATAAAACAGCATCTCCTTTTTTACTGGTAATCATTCGTGGGAGATGGTCTTTATTGACATCCTCTACTAAGCTAAACAAATTAGCTCTAGCCTTACTCGCACTGACAATTTCCATTAATCGTCCTCAAATATGTACAATCAATTGTACCACATATCGTTCCTGATAGCCTCGTAGGTTGGGTCGAAGCATGAGACCCAACAAACCAAACCTAAAGTCAAGTCGCTTTGCGACAATTCAAAAATGGGTCAATGAATAGTGCGATCTGCGCGGCTCGCAGCGCTTCGCTCCCGCCGCTGGAGTAGGGTGCGCCCTTCGGTAGCCTAACAGACAAAAGCAGTTAATAACGGTTCTTAAGGCGCAAAAGAGCAAAATATTCCTTATATTTACCAAAAAAGCGCAAATGCGCACAACCCTCTTAATGAAATATAATTAAGACAACTCTGTTACCTTGAAGAGCGATCGCCATGATCACAACCCCTAAACCACTGACCTTTAAGCAATTCCTTGATTTCGACAATGGTGACGAACTCAATGAGTATGAGTTGGTTGCTGGGAGGCTGGTGCTAGTGCCAGAACCCAGCGAACTGCATGAAGAAATTCTTGAATTTCTGTCCTTCATGTTTGAACTTGCCTACCGCAAGCGTAAACTGAAATACTCGGTTCGGAAGCGAAACGCGCTAAAAATTAGCGAAACACAAAGCCGACGACCCGATATTGCCATTATTCAACGCCCCCAGTTTTACCCCGACGATCGACCGAGGATGGGCATCCAAACTCAGCCATTCATGATTGTTGAGATTGCCTCATCCAACTGGTCAACTGACCTCATAGACAAGCAAGAAGAATATCTTGCCCTGGGAGTACCTGAATATTGGATTATCGACTACCGAGGTCAAATTCCTGCTAAGTATTGCCTGCGAGGAAAAGGAAAAAAGGCGATCGTTCTGACCCTAGAAAATGGTGAGTATCAACGCTCTGAGTACCTTGAAGGAGAAACAATTCCTTGTCAAACTTTTCCAGACTTAACTTTGACCGTTGACCAAGTATTAGCGGCTGATGCTGAGGATGTAGTGTGATCTGCGCGGCTCGCAGCGCTTCGCTCCCGCCGATGAGTGTAGGTTGGGTTGAGCGAATCAATGTTTTTTGACCAAACTTATCGATTTGATTAAGCGAAACCCAACACCATCGCTCTTTACCCCCCATTTGTTGGGTTTCGGAGCGTCATGGGATTTTAGATTTTAGATTTTAGATTTTAGATTTACCCACGCTTGAATCGTGGGCTTGATCTAAGGAAGCCTGTTTTTTTCTTTCACGCCTTAAGGCGTGGGCTTGTATCCTTATTTGTTTATGGTCAACCCCACCGACAAATTCTCAGATTGCTCAGAATATTTATGAAGGATTAAGTCAATGAATACGAGATTACAACTCCAAACAAAAACCACACCGAAACCATCCTTCACGCCTGTACAGAGTAATCTGTTGCCCTATCATTCTACGGAGCAAGCTGAACCGTCTCCAGTGCGATCGCCTTGACACTGTCCAAGCGCGAGCGCGAGTCAGCTGCATCACAGCCAAAGTTAATCAATGCGATCGCAACGTATCGATTTATTACAGGTGAGAAACCAGGTCAATCTGAACGATGTAAAATGAATTCATCCCCGATAGCTAAGACCGTGCAGTTAACATCAATGAGGAAGTAACGATTATGTCCGGCTTTTCTAACAAACCTAAAATCCGACGAGGTGCATTCGTCGAATACGGGTTGAGCCTGCCACCCCTGTTTGTGGTGTTTCAATTCAATCCAGTGCAATTGACTCGCAACCGCAGCCTCACCTACGATGCAAACAATAGTGCCCAGACCAAGGGAAAGGCAGGTTCACTACGAGATTTTCACAAGCAGTACGATGACCTCAACAAACTCCAAAAGGAGCAGGTTGTTACTGTACAGGAAGAAGTGATTGGCTTTGAGCTCCGCCTCGATGCCTCCGATAAGCTGGACGAAGGGGACACCATCACCGAGCAGTTTGGCATTGCGCCCCAGCTTTCCACTCTGGAATTAATGGTTCATCCCAAAGAGGAGAGTCTGATTGGTAAGGCACTAGGGGGATTTAGCTTTACCTGTAAACCTAATCCGCCTATGGTGCTTTTTATTTGGGGTCGCAAACGGGTATTGCCAGTCAATATTAACAGCCTGAATATCACTGAAGTGCTTTATGACCCAGACTTAAACCCAATCCGGGCTACTGCCAACGTCAATCTGACGGTAATTGAGGGTAAGAGTAAGCCCTATATGTATTCCAAGGCCATGAAAGAAGCCATGTCCGTGCTGAATCTGACAAACCTGACTGATATAGCCAATGTCGTCATTCCAGGATAAAACCCATGTTTTTCAAAAAATCACGCTACCGCAAACTACCCGATGAAGTAACGGTTGATAGTAAAGGGCGGCGACTCAGATCCAAAAGCCTGCGATCGCTCCCTGAAGTCACGGGTATCTTCTTGCACACGATTGAAGATGGCGATCGCCTAGATCATCTGGCAGATAAATACTACAACCAACCTCGCAAGTGGTGGCGCATCTGCGATGCCAACCCAGAGTTCATCTCACCCCAAGCCCTGTTGGGGAAAACTCCCTTGATTACCCAGCGATTTCCCATCTCCTTTAACAGGCAAATTCCTTGGACTACATTGAGAAGTGAGCTAGTTAGCTTGGTTGACTTGCTTGTTTGGCTGACAGATGGCGAAAGATTTTTAATCATAACGCTTCATCCAATCGATAGCAATTTGATTGAGATTATTGAGAAAGCAGGTTTCAGTGTGAATCAGCCACAAACCATTGGAGGAATCGGCGAAGAACTCATAATTCTTCGTATATTCCTGAGGCAGAAAACCTCTTCGGTGACATTGATGAGGACGATCTCCAGACTGGTTAACGTGCCTGTTTGGCTGACAGATGACGAAAGTTATCTGATTGTAACACTTAATCCTATCAATAACAATTTGACTCAGATTATTGAGCTTATTGAGAAAGAGGGCTTCAGTGTTGAGGAGCCACAAATTATTGGAGGGACGGGTGAACAACTTGCAATTCTCCCCCTGTTCTTTAAAGAGCAACCTCCTTGGTCTACATTGATGAGGGCGATCGCCAACCAAGTTGGAGTACAAGATGTTTGGCTGACAGATGACGACAACTATCTGATTGTAACGTTTAATCAAGTTAACATCCAATCGAGCCATTTAACTGATATGGTTGAAGAAGCTGGCTTTAATGTGGGACAAGCACAAACCGTTGAACGTACAGGTAAGCAGATCGTGATTCCTCCCGATATTGTTGGATAACTGCTAACTTGACAGACCACTATTCTCTATTTCCAGTCTTGAGGAAATATTAAATTAATAAAGCAGCAGGTACCAGCCTATGGAACAAGAAATTGTAACAATTACCATTGATGGCGAAGAAATCAGCGATCTCTATCAGGATTTAGTCAATTTAGAAGTAGAAGTAGACGAAGAATTGGCCGCCATGTTTCGATTGCAGATGGCGATCGCCCTCCAGCCAGATGGCTCATGGACCTATCTGGACGACGAGCGATTCCGGGTTTGGAAACCTGTCACCATTAATGCTGGATTAGAAAGTGGTACTGAGGAGTTAATTTCTGGCTACATTACCCATGTAAAACCTTCCTTCGCTCCGGATCTAACCCAATGTATGCTAGAGGTTTGGGGCATGGACGGCACTGTCCTGATGGATCGAGAAGAAAAGTTAAAAGACTGGCCTAACAAGAAAGACAGTGACATCGCGGCTGAAATTTTTAGCCAGTATGGGTTTACTCCAGAAACAGAGAATACAGAGGTCATCCATGATGAGGCGATCTCTACCACCATTCAACGAGAAACTGACATCCAGTTTTTGCGCCGCTTAGCCCTACGCAATGGATTTGAATGCTACGTCGAGGGCACGACAGGATACTTTCGCTCACCACAAATTGACCCTCCCCCTCAACCCGTGTTGGCAGTCCACTTTGGTGATGAGACTAATGTACGGCAATTTTCACTGGAGGTAAATGCGCTGACTCCTGCCAATGTGGCCATGTTTCAGGTCGATCGGGCCACGAAGGAAGTCCTAGATGTGACCGCCGAAACCAGTCAGCAGCAAGCACTGGGAGAAACTGATGCTCCTAACTTGCTCAGGACTGGCATGAATCCTGGGATAGTGGTAGTAGGTGGAGTGGTGGCAACAGGTCATCCAGAGATGACCGCTCTCTGTCAGGGACTTTATGACCAAGGCAGTTGGTTTGTCACTGGAGAAGGAGAGGTCGCCGCGAATGACTACGCTCACGTGCTTAGAGCTAGACAGACGGTCACCATCAAGGGGATTGGCGAAATGTACAGCGGCATCTACTACGTCACCCATGTCACCCACTCGTTTACGCCAGACGGCTATATCCAGTCTTTTCGCGTGAAGCGGAATGGGTTACTACCCACTGGCGCAGAAGAGTTTTCAGCACCGGGTGAGCTATTAGACTAATTATTGTAGGAAAATAAAGCCATGAGTTTGGAAAAGATCGTCGCCAATCTAGTGGAAAAGGTCGAACGGCACTTCTACGGAAAATACCGTGGGTTTGTTGTCGACAATGCTGACCCAGAAAATCTTGGTCGTCTGAAACTTCGAGTTCCCAGCGTACTGGGCGATGAAGTGGTAACAGGCTGGGCTATGCCCTGCGTTCCCTATGGCGGAGATGCCAACCAGGGAATGCTATTTATCCCTGAAGTTCATGCAGGTGTTTGGGTGGAGTTTGAAGAAGGCTATCTGGAATTTCCTATTTGGGTAGGAACCTTTTGGAGCAAACCAGGGGGCAATAGCGAAGTTCCCTTCCCCAATCAGCCCGACGGCTCAGAGGAGAGTGCAGTACAAGATCCTCCCACGCGCAAGATTATCAAAACCTTAAAGGGGCATACTATTCAGTTTGAGGATGGAAATGGTGACCCACGTATCATCATCTCTGATGGTCAATCAGAAAACCTTATTGTATTTGAACAATCGGGAATTTCTATAACCAATAAGAATAATTCAATTAAATTAACAGATGAAGGCATTGTCATCAAAGATACAAATTCTAACACTTTAACTCAAGATGCAAATGGCATTGTGATTCAAGATAAAAACAATAACAAAATCATTATGGATGCGCTAAGTGGAGGCATCCCCGGTACTCCAGGAACCAAAATAAACGGAGAAAAAAAGGTGTGTTTAGAAGGCTTAATCACTTGGTTAATGAGCCATACCCATATAGGTAATATGGGTGCTCCTTGCCCATTGAATCCTGCTGACATCAATAAACTTGCGCCTCTGTTAAGGGCACCCGATGGTGACATTCTCTCTCAGAAAGTAAAACTGGGATGATAAATACAACTCTAAAATAAATGCTTAAGTTAGAAGTGAGGACAAATTAATGGCTTTGAGTGTGGATAATACAGATACAACTACAGGAATGAGTGAGGCAATTTACGATGCCTTGTGTGATGAGTTAGAAGAAGAGCTGGCTGAACAACTCAGTGAAGATCAACTAACTCCTATTCGAGAAAGCTGGAAAAAGATGGCTCATGCGATCGCTACAGGAGTGATTGCACACATTATCTCAAATATGGAGGTATTTGGAATCACAACCCAGGGTAATGTGAGTACCAGTGTAGAAGGCAAAACAGGTTCAGCACTTCCTAACAAACATTCACACAGCATTTCTCTTAGTGGTGTAGCGAGCGATGTCGTCTTCACTCAAAATAATGATGGTACTGGACGAGTGAGGTAAAAGCTATGGTCTTGCCCACAACCTTTGGGTTTCCCTTTCAGGTCAACGAATCAGGTCGCATCACTTCCAGCAGTGGTGACGAAGCCATTCGCGGCAAAATTATTCAGGTGCTCTTTACGGCACCGGGAGAGCGTGTTAACTTACCGGAATTTGGCTGTGGCCTTTTTAACCTGGTGTTTGAGCCTAACGATTTTGTGCTGGCGGATGCGATGGAATTTACCGTGGGACAGGCGCTGACTCGCTGGCTACGGGATGAAATTATTGTGGATGCTGTGAGTGTCGAAGCAGAGCAAGAAATGGCAATTATTGAGATTGTCTATACCAAGCGGGCAGATCTATCACGCCAGATGGTACGGTTCCAATTCCGTTAATGATAACTAAGAGGTGACCTATGGCAGAAATCAAAAAGATTAATGGGCGATCGCTAATTGATTATATGGCTCGCGACTACGATAGTCTGCTCCAGTCCATGCGCGAGCAGATCCCCACCAAGCTACCGGAGTGGACAGATTATACTTCAGAGGCTGACTTTGGCAACGTGCTGTTGCAGCTATTCGCCCACATGGGTGATATCCTGAGTTACTATCAAGATCGCATTGCGAATGAGAGTTTTTTGAGTACTGCCCAGACACGCCGCAGTATAATCGATCATCTGCGGCTAATCGGTTATCGCCTCTCAACTGCCTCTCCGGCAGCAGCTAAACTAGTCCTAACTGTACCCACCTCAGTAAATGATGTGTTAACGATTTCTAAAGGGGATGCCTTTGCTACCAAAAGCCAGAAAGATAAAAAGAGTGTGCGCTTTGAATATACAAGCGAAACGCCACTCCAAATTGACTGTGCTACACTTCCTGTAGATCCAAGCGCTCCAACCAAGAAAATTTACACCGATGGTATCCCTGTCGAAGAAGGGCAGCTGGTAAAAGATGAAATCCTGGGCATCTCCGATGGGAAAGCCAACCAACGCTTTACCCTGAGTCATGCTGGTGTTATCTTGCGTTCCCTCAGCACCACAGAGCCAATCAATCAAGATATTTTACTTCTGACAGAGCAAGGCGAGAACATTGAAACTTGGACATTGCGCGAAAGCTTAGCCTTTAGCCGAGAACAGCAGCGCGATTTCATTCTCCAAATCGACGAACGGGATCGGGCAACCGCGCTCTTCGGGGATGGGGCGTTCGGATTCATTCCCCGCAACGGCAGCACGATTAAAGTAACTTACCGAGTTGGTGGAGGAGCGTTCGGTAACGTCCCCGCTAACACGATCCAGACAATCGTCAGTGCGCCTCAACTGTCCTTAGTGGGAGCCAAAGTCATCAATCCCGCCCCAGCTAGCGGCGGTGCTGAGCGAGAGAGCATCGAACACGCCGTCATGCACGCACCCAAAGTGTTTCGTTCCCTCAAGCGAGCTGTTACGGCTGATGATTACAAGGCACTAGCTCTTGACTTTAATGGTGTGAGCAAAGTGCGGGCAGAGGCGACAAACTGGAATACAGTAACGCTCTATATCGCTCCTACAGGAGGGGGAAGAGTTAGCGACGTCTTAGAAGCAAACCTATTAGCGTATTTTGAGGACAAACGCCCAATTACAACCATCATAGAAATCGCTGATGTTGATTACGTCAAAATTTATATCACAGCTACAATTGGCGTGGAAAGCTACTACTCTCGCAATGAGATTAAAGAGCAGGTAGAAGGCGCTGTTGGCAATTTACTGGCGCTAGAAAATGTTGATTTCAAGCAGACTATTTACCTCAGCAAGTTCTATGAAGCGATGGAGGCGATCGCCGGTGTTGCCTACGTCAACATTACGGAATTCAGACGACAGGGAGCAACGCCGGATACAACCGTGAAAGACGGAAAGATTGAGCTAGGAAGCAACGAGCTACCGATCAGTCCTCAAGCCCCCGACGATCCTGAGTATCCCAACGGCATCAAATTGACCTTGGAAGGAGGAGGATAATCATGCGCTGGCAGCAGATTAAGTCTATCCTCCAAGCGGCACAGATTCCTATTGGGAAGGTGGTGAAGAGTCAGTTTTTCGCTCCACTGCAGTCAGTTGAAATCGAAGGAAGCTCTAACAAATGAATGCACGCACTGAAGTCATCCAAAGTCTACTAGACTATCTCAACCGCTCCGATCTCACTGCCGAGATGCTCGACCAAGCGTTCGAGATCCCGGGTCCCGACATCGGACCCAAACTCGGTCGTGCCATCCTGAACGCTCGTCCTGCTCAGGGCTTTAGCAGCTTGGACGAGATCGATGCCATTCGGGGTATCGGTCAGGGCCGTATCGAGCTGTTGCTCGATGTTGCAGCTACGGGTCGTCTGGCTCCGCCAACAATGCTGACAAACCTGCCTAGTGGTCCACTGCAGCAGATTAAGGCTATCCCTCATCCAGCAGGGAACCGGCTCCTTGTGCAATGGAAGAATCCAGCACCGAATCCCTACGACGGTGTCAGAGTTATCCGGCGGGAAGAGACCCATCCCATGACTCCAATCGAGGGCACCTTCGTTGCTGATGTGGAAGGTTGGGAAACAGTTGAAGATCGGGATCTCAAGGGTGAAACCGTCTACTACTACACCTTGTTTCCTTACCGTGTCGATCCGCTTCGATACTACTTCGATCCTCGCAACCGCACGGCTGCTATGACCACTGCGCCATACAATACAGCCGGGCAGATGTACGATCTCCTGCCAGGCATCTACCATCGCTACGATACAGAGTCTGGTCAATTGCGTCACTTTCTTGACCTACCCGGAGAGCAATTTGACCAGCTCTACAGCTTTGCTACTGCCCTGCTCAACGCCTACAATCTCGAGCGGGTGGATGGGCGATTACTCCCACTTTTAGCGGAGTGGATCGGCTGGCAGACTAATTACCGTCTGGAAATTGCCAAGCAACGCAATGAAATCCGGTACGCCCCTTATCTGTACCAAGCGATGGGGCTGATCCCCACCCTGGAAGCGACCGTCAAGCGAATCCTCGGTTGGGAGAGCCGAACCAAGGAGTTCGTTCATAACGTCTTTCGCTCCAACTGCCCAGAGCGGCTAAATATCTGGTTACGCCAACGCAACAGCAGCGGCGAGTGGTCTCAGCCCACCAAACCCCTATCACTCGATTTTGCCTACGAGGGGCGGCCATCTGCTGTCCGAGATAGGGAGGGAAAGCTCTGGTTGTTCTACCACACTCTCAAGCAGAACCGCTGGGAAATCTGGTACAAGACTTATACCCCAGATGAGCAATGGCTACCGAGTCAGTCTTTAAACAATAACCGCTCAATTGAGAAATCTCCAACCGCAGTGCTTCAGGGGGAAAGATTGTGGGTGTTTTGGAGTAACTATGTTGAGGCTGAGAACCGTTGGCAAATTAACTACCGAACTCGTACTGATGCAGGTTGGTCAATAGTTCAACCCTTGATTAACGATGGACAAGATCGCCGTCAACCTTGGGCAGTCACTGATGCCAGTAATGGTCTTTGGTTGTTCTGGATTGAATCCATTGATGAAAAGCAACAACTCAAATACAACCGGCACGATGGTACTAATTGGCAGCTTGCAGACGCTGCCACCTTTCCCCTGGCAAGTGGACAAGCTCCACGGGCTGTGAACGACGTATTTGTGCTCGTTCATCCCACTAACACGACTCAGTCCCTCTGGGTCTTCTGGGCACGCCAAGAGCCAGCTGGGACTGTTCCCCAAACCCGCTGGCAGATAGCTTACCGTGTCAAGCAGGGACTCGATCCAACAGTAACCAGTGACTGGAGTGAGGTACGTACCCTCCCTTGGGCAGAAGTTGGCAATGACGATCGCGAACCATCTGCTCTGGTGCATGACGATGGAAATATTGAACTATTCTGGAGTTCCACACGAAATGGAAGCTGGTCTATTTGGCAAACTGTACTGGATGTATTAACCCATACATGGGGTACAGCCGAACCCATTACCACAGGTCCCTATTCTCAACACGCTCCCCTTTGTATTCTTGACCCAGCAAGTACCTTACTCATCTACCGCTCTAACCAAAGCTTGACCTATTCCAGCCAGATCTATGGTGCGACTGAAACAACCGATTTCCGATATGCTGGTTGTACTACCGTCGATACACGTAATCTCACCAAGCTGAATTTACGGGAACAGTTTGATGATTTCCAGACTTATACCACTGTCGTAACGCCAAAGGAAATACCCAAAAGTTCAGAGGACTGGTATGCCTGGTATGCGCGTCGGGATACTGTTGGACTGTATTTGACACCCAACTTGACGTCAACTGCTGCAGACGATCCCATTCTTCTGCAACGTAATCTAGACCTCTTAAAAAATATTCTGCCGCAATTCCGGCCGATTCAAACACTGGTTGAATACTTCCTGCAACCGGCTGAAGCAAAAGAGAGTTATGATACAATACAAAACGTGACAGAATTGGCAGAAGATGTTGGCGTTCTAGACGAGGCAGAGATCTATACTGATGGTGTTGAGGCAGCAAGCGATCGCATTCCTCAATGGCGCTGGTTCGTCAGCAACGACCTCAACCACCGCACTGTCGATACCGCTACTCTTCCCATTAACACCCGCTCCCGCACTTGGCACACTGGACTGGCTCAGGAAATCTGATGTTTTGGAGAACCACCTATGATAGAAGAAACCATTTTCAAAGACTACTATCCCAAAGGAGAATTTTGCGATCGCCTGGTCAATTCCCGGGGAAACCCCATCTGGGAAAGGCCCTGGCAGCCTAATCTGATTGTCAACAGCCTCCGCCGCCTTCTGGCCGCCCTGATTAAAGGCGACCCCCAGGGTGAACAATTGATGTATTGGGCTGTGGGCACTGGTGAAGCAGTCTGGGATGACGGTACCCTGCCCCCAGAGGCAACTCGCCGTAGCCTAGAACAGATCTACAACGAGACCGCCCGCAAACTCATTCCCCCTACTCAGATTACCTTTTTAGGTGGCTCATTTACCAACCAGCTAGAGATTCGACTCGACTTCACCACCAGTGACATTCCCCCTGGACCCGGCAATCAAAACTGGCAACTCCGGGAATTTGGCCTCTTCGCCGGAGGCACCGCTGCTTTGAACTCTGGCATTCTGATCAACCACCGCATCCACCCCCGCATTGATATGCAGGATGGATTTACGCTACAGCGCACCCTGCGCCTGACTTTTTAGTTTAGGAGGAACAGCAATGGGCAACTTTTCACGTGATACCTTTAATCCCCTCAAGCAATATGTCAGTGTTCGCTTGCAGCAGGGTGTTCCCTTGGTCGATGCCGACTGGAATGAAATGGATGACATTCGTCGGTTCGAGTTGCGGACATTTCTAAAATGGTTTGTCGGGGATGGTGTCCCTGCTAATAATGATGGATTCCATATCTTGGCAGAAAGATCTCCCAATAACGAGGACAATTTCAAGATTAAAGCAGGCATATGTCTAGTTGATGGTTTTGAAGTCATCATTACAGCTGATATGTCCTTCAATGCCCAACGGCTCCATACGAGTCAAGGCAATTCTGCTCAGGAGCTTGCCCAGATCATGGGAGGGAACGTTCCTGTCCCCCTAATTAGTATGCCTGAACCACCTACCAGAATCTCCGGCTTTAATCAGGTAGTTTACCTGGATGTGTGGGAATGGGAAGTTGGAGAAATCCAGGAACAAAAACTTTTTCCAAAACAGAATTACCCGAACCTTCCAAGACTTGTTAACCAAGCAATCGGGATTGAAACTTGTGTACGAATAAGACAAGAGTGGGCTGTACGAGTACGCAACGGTACCAGAGAACCTCAACGCGATGACCCCGATTATCAAGCGAATCACAGTTACTATGCGCTGGCAATTATCACACGACGCCGCGATGAGCCCACAATCCTTTCGACAGATATCGTGGATATCCGCCGTAAAGATCTGAGTGTAGCAAACATGAAGGTTCCCATTTTTGCCCAACAAGGGACAACCGTGGTTGATAGCCAGAAGTTTGCAGATTTATTAGAGGGGTTAAGAAGTATCTATCGCGATCGCTTAGAACGAAAGCTTCTGTTTTTAGATGCTGCTCCCTCAGAATATGATAAGAGTATTGTTGACTTTGCGATTCAATACATTGCTCAGATTGGTTCTACGGGTGCATTACAAGCAAAAACCGATAATTTGACTAATGCTGATGCACTCCAAGTATTGGCAACATTACACGATGCCCAGCAAGATTTTTTAGCTGAACTAGAACAACATGGAAATCCCAATGATGATCAAAAAGATACTCTAATTACTGAATACCGCGATCGTTTGAAAAAGGTTAATCAAGCTTTGCAAGCTCAATCATTCTTGGATACCTATTTAGCACAACGAGAAATTAATCTCTGGTTTGCCATCGGTCGAAATATCGAAGCAGCCGAATTTTTAGGGAGAAATGAACCCTCTCTAACTAAGAGAGCTTTCCAACAGCTTGTACAGGAGAATCCAACTATTATACAACCAGGCGGTCCGGTCGGCAATGATAGGCTCCAAGCAGCCTGTCTAAGGGATTTATCAGCCTTCTTGCTGCAACCTGTAATTGAAGCTTGCGAACAAAATAGTTTCCAGCCTTTAGATACTGTTCTAAATGGTGCAAGAGAAACTCTTCTGGCATTAGGACAACCTATCTCTCTCTTTGTAAGATGCCTTCAAATCTTGAAGGAGCTTATGGAGCAAGAGCCAGATCTCAGTACCGAAGCCAAATCAGAAGCTGCTGCCGTCTTTGACTACATGATTAGCGGTCTCAGCTGAAGCAAAATTCTCAGGAGCGATCGCTACTTGTTTCAGTTTCTGAAAAAGGGATTTTATTCTCTCCCTTCTTTACCAAAGTTCTACGGGATTACTTTGACAGTACTAGTGGGTCATTTGCTGGTTGACTGACAAAAGTTTGGCCAAAGGTAATCGTTCACTTCCCCCCTATTCTCAACTAATTCTGATGGGGAAATAAATTGAGATTTAGTTCTCTATTCAGACAAGAGAACCACGTCCGAATCCTGATCATTCTGACC
>JAAUYA010044968.1_pt1 | contig 15254 bp, 11 predicted proteins | sample 7278161 | NCBI WGS metagenome assembly JAAUYA01 (sample SAMN14350120, study PRJNA611818) | marine sediment metagenome | isolation source: surface marine sediment (3m) | place: French Polynesia: Moorea | collected 2018-08
GATCGCTGCCACGAAAAATCAGGTGTTTGAGTCTATTTCGCTACCTGGGCAGCGATCGCCGAAAGCCAGATATAGTAGGTTGTTCATAATTAACCTTCCAAGTCGTGTATTCAAGTTTTATTGACAGGAGCTGCAGATGAGCAAAGCATACGACCTCAACCAAAAATTAGACTTCCCCATTGCTGCTGGTGGCTTTAAGACCGAACTAGAATCAGAAACCTTAAATTCTGCCGCTGACCCAGCCATTCTACAAGCTGTAAAAATCAACATTGAACGGCTCCAGGGACGGCAGCGGCGCGTCTCTGCCCAAATCCAGATTCCCTATTCATTAGAGCAAGTCTGGCAAGTTCTAACAGACTATGAAGCTTTGGCTGAGTTCATGCCCAGTATGACCCAGAGCCGACGGTTAGCTCATCCAACCGGCGGCATTCGTGTGGAACAATTTCGCACCAAGAGTTTTATGGGTATGAAGATTTCTGGTCGTTCAGTTTTCGACGTGGAAGAAAAGTTTCCCGATGAGATTCATTATCAGCTAATCGAGGGGGACTTGAAGGCATTGTCTGGCTACTGGCGGTTAGCTCCTTGGGAGCAATTAGACGAAAAAGCCGGAGTTGATCTCCTTTATAAATTTTCAGTTTTGCCCAAGCGCATCTTACCAGTGGCGCTAGTTGAACACGTCCTAAGCCATGATGTACCAGCTAGTTTGCTAGCGATTCGTCAGCGAGTAGAAGACCTATTTGGTCCATGATCAATCGAATTAGTTAACTCAACCATTCCTTTAATAATTTCCCTCAAGTATTTGGAGATAATATCCCATGATTTTTGATACCCATTATTACACGACCAGAGGTGGAGTTTACGTATCTCGCTCCTCTACTGAAACTTTAATGGCAACTGCCATTGAAGAGGTATTATCACGTCTTGATTTTCAGCGTGGCGGTTTGCTCACAAGCAATTACGAATACCCAGGACGATACAAGAGATGGACAATCGGTTTTGTCAATCCCCCCCTAGAACTCGTTACTCGCGATCGCTCTTTTACAATCAAAGCCCATAACGATCGTGGCATGGTATTGTTACCATTTTTAGAAGAGCTTTTAAATCAGGAATCTGAACTTGAGGAAGTTATCAAGCAAGATAACTATATCACTGGTTTTGTTAAACCAACAGCAACTTTTTTCTCGGAAGAAGAGCGAAGCCGACAACCATCAGTATTTAGTATCATTCGCAAAATTATGTCTGCATTCAGTAGTTCTGAAAATGAACACTTAGGACTTTATGGTACTTTCGGCTACGACTTAGTTTTCCAATTTGAATCAATGCCAAAATCACTTGAGCGTTCAGAAGATCAACGAGACTTAGTACTTTATTTACCTGATGAATTGGTAGTAATTGATTACCACTTACAAAAAGCATTTATCTTAAAGTATGACTTTGAGATTGCCTCTGGAAGTACTAAAGGTTTACCTCGTACAGGTAAATTTATTGATTACCGGGGTAAACGCCTTACTCCTAATCAATCCTCCGATCATCTTAAAGGCGAATATGCCCAAAAAGTTGAAAAAGCATTAGATTACTTTCGTCGGGGCGATTTCTTTGAAGTTGTTCCTAGTCAAAGCTTTTTTGATGGTTGCGAACAATCTCCGGCAGAACTTTTCCGCATCCTCACCAAAATTAATCCTAGTCCCTATGGATTTATCTTTAATTTAGGTGGAGAGTATTTAATCGGGGCATCTCCAGAAATGTTTGTTCGGGTTGAAGGCAAACGGGTGGAAACTTGTCCTATCAGTGGTACGATTCGACGCGGTAAAAACTCCATTGAAGATGCGGTTCAAATCCGCAAACTTCTTAACTCCAAAAAGGATGAATCAGAATTGACCATGTGTACTGATGTCGATCGCAACGATAAATCAAGGATTTGTCAACCAGGATCGGTTCGAGTTATTGGTCGTCGTCAAATTGAATTATACAGTCATTTAATTCATACTGTGGATCATGTAGAAGGTTTACTAAGACCGGAATTTGATGCCTTGGATGCCTTTTTAACTCATCTCTGGGCAGTAACAGTAACAGGTGCGCCCAAACGAGCAGCAATGCAATTTATTGAACAAAATGAACGCAGCGCCAGACGTTGGTATGGTGGTGCAGTTGGTAGCTTAACTTTCAATGGCAACTTAAATACAGGTCTAATTTTGCGCACAATGCGTTTAAAAGATTCCATTGCAGAAGTGCGAGTAGGAGCAACAATTCTTTATGACTCTATTCCCGAAGCAGAAGAAGAGGAAACTTTAACGAAGGGGGCTGCTCTTTTCCAGGCACTTTCTCAGGGCAACCAGAAAATTACCGATTTTGCCGATAAGTGTCATTTCAACAGCAATTCTGTGAACAGTGAAACAGAAAAACAGATCTTGTTAATTGATTACGAAGATTCTTTTGTTCACACCCTTGCCAACTATATCCGTCAAACTGGTGCGATGGTAACAACCTTGCGTCATGGCTTTTCTGAATCAGTCTTTGAGCAAAAACGCCCAGATCTAGTTATCTTATCTCCTGGGCCGGGTAAACCCAGTGATTTCAAAATCGCGGAAACTATTGAGGCTTGTAAACAACAGCAAATACCTCTGTTTGGTGTTTGTTTAGGATTACAGGGAATTGTTGAAGCCCACGGCGGCAAGTTAGGAATTCTTGATTATCCTCAACATGGCAAAGTATCAACTATTGCCGTTGTTGATTCGGAATCTCAAACTTTTAAAGACTTACCTCAATCCTTTGAAGTAGGGCGATACCATTCTTTGTTTGCTTTACCTGAAAGTTTACCAGCCGAATTGAAGGTTACAGCTATGACAGAAGATGGCGTAATTATGGGCATCGAGCATCAAACATTGCCCATTGCTGCGGTTCAGTTTCATCCAGAATCAATTATGAGTCTTGGAGAAGGAGTCGGTTTAGCAATTATTAAAAACATTGTTAATGCTTACACCAATTACGGCAAAAAAGAAACTATCTCAGCTATTGCTGCTTAGAATTTCCAAGGTATTTGTGAATTCTTGGTGATAAATTCTGCCTTCAATCTGACCACCATTAGTTAATAGAAAAAATTAAAATGCAAACTCTTTGCCATCCAATTTCTACCTCTAATCAGGCAAAACCTGACCATATTCTTGAAGAGATTGTCTGGCAAAAACTAAGAGAAGTTGAGCAAATGAAAAAACAATTGCCTTTAGTAGATCTGCAAAAATCTCTTCATTGCTCTCCTTTACCACGACATTTTTTAAGTGCCCTGCCGCAAAATCCTCATCAGCCTAGTTTAATTGCTGAAGTTAAAAAAGCTTCACCAAGTAAAGGAGTAATTCGTCCTGATTTTCAGCCGGTGGAAATCGCCCAAGCTTATGAGCGAGGGGGTGCTGCTTGTCTCTCTGTGCTAACTGACTATCAATTTTTCCAAGGTAGTTTTGAGTATTTAAGGCTCGTTAGACAGGAAGTGTCACTGCCCATATTATGCAAAGAGTTTATTGTTGACTCTTACCAAATTTATCTGGCACGAGTTAACGGTGCTGATGCCGTCCTCTTAATTGCGGCAATCTTATCCGCTCAAATTCTGCAAAATTTTCTGGAAATTATCCACAATCTAGGGATGGAAGCTTTGATCGAAGTACACACTCTGGATGAATTAGACCGAGTTTTAACTGTATCTAATCTGCAATTAATAGGTATTAATAATCGCAATCTAGAAAACTTCACTGTCGATCTGGAAACAACTCAAAAACTGATGAGTCAACGACGAGAGCAGTTAAGTAATTTAGGCATAACCGTTGTCAGTGAGTCTGGGTTGCAAACAAGAGCTGATTTAAATTTGGTGGCATCTTATGGTGCTCATGCTGTCCTCATAGGAGAATCTCTCGTCAAACAACCTAATTTAGAGCAAGCGGTGATGAATTTAACATTAATCAAAAACTAGAAAAAATACCAAAAATACCAAAGTATCAACAATGAATAACTTAAATCTAATTAAATTTAAACCAAAACCAATTTACTTAGTACGTAAATGGCTTCAATCAATAGAGATCCATAACCAAAAAATAGCTAAATTATTTTGCATCATAATTCCTGCCCATTGTCCTTTTCAAAAGGAAGTCAAAATATTTAATCACATTCTCTTTCGCATTCCCTCTCTATGTAAGTTAAACCCTTTTTACGAAGAATTAATTGCGCTTCGCTTTAAGAGTTTATCTTATTTAGCCGCTCGATGTAGTAATAATTTAAAACTCTCATAATTAGGAACATAATTGATATGACTACTATTTCCCAACGCTTTAAAACTTTACGCGATCGCCATCAATGTGCGCTCATTCCTTTTCTTACCGCAGGAGATCCAGATTTAGAAACCACCGCGGAAGCCTTACGAATTTTAGATCGTAATGGTGCTGATTTCATTGAATTAGGTGTTCCCTATTCAGATCCCTTAGCCGATGGACCCATTATTCAAGCGGCTGCTACTCGCGCATTGCAAAAAGGAACTAAGCTAGAACAAGTTTTAGAATTAGTGGAAAATGTTAGTCCCACTTTGCGATCGCCTCTAATTCTATTTACTTATTACAACCCAATTTTAAATCGAGGTATTAAGCCATTTCTAGCTCAAATTGCTCGTGCTGGAGTCAAAGGATTAGTAGTACCAGACTTACCTTTAGAAGAAGCAGAGGAGTTGCTTAAACCGGCTAATTATATGGGAATAGAGGTCATTTTACTAGTTGCTCCCACTAGTTCTGTTGAAAGAATTCAAGCCATTTCTAAGGCATCTCAAGGATTTATCTATCTAGTGAGCGTTACTGGAGTAACAGGTATACGTTCCCATTTACAAGGTCGAGTTCAAGACTTATTAGTTGGGATTCGCCATACAACCGATAAACCCATTGGCATTGGATTTGGCATTTCTGGAGCTGAACAAGCCCGTCAGGTTAAAGATTGGGGTGCCGATGCAGTTATTGTTGGTAGTGCTTTCGTAAAACGCTTAGCAACAAAAACTCCCATCGAAGGACTCCAAGCCATAGAAGAACTTTGCTTTGACCTTAAAACAGCTATAGCAACAGTCAAAAAGAAAATATCAATTTAGTTAATTTAGAAACAGAGGAAACTCGATCGTGGTAAATACACAAAATATTAATATTCCTGCTTCCACAGGACACGCATTACCTGACCGATTCGGAAGATTTGGAACTTTTGGGGGGCAGTATGTACCAGAAACTTTAATGAGTGCCTTAAGCGAACTAGAACAAGCTTTTGAGAAATATTGCCTAGAGCTAAACTTTTACCTTGAACTAGAAGATTTGTTACGCAACTATGTAGGCAGACCCAGTCCTCTCTATTTTGCTGAACGTCTTACCGATTATTATGCCAAATGGGATGGAACAGGTCCAAAAATCTATCTTAAGCGTGAAGACTTAAACCATACCGGAGCACATAAAATTAATAATGCCCTGGCACAAGTACTATTAGCTAAACGTATGGGCAAACGACGTATTATTGCCGAGACGGGAGCGGGTCAGCATGGTGTTGCTACCGCCACAGTTTGTGCTCGTTTTGGATTAAACTGCGTTATTTATATGGGTATCCATGATATGGAAAGGCAAGCCCTGAATGTCTTTCGGATGAAATTAATGGGTGCAGAAGTCCGTCCCGTCACAGCCGGTACAGGAACACTTAAAGATGCTACTTCCGAAGCGATTCGAGATTGGGTTACCAATGTGGAAAATACTCACTATATAATTGGTTCTGTCGCTGGTCCTCATCCCTACCCCATGATGGTGCGAGAGTTTCAAGCAGTTATTGGCAAAGAAACTCGTACTCAATGTCAGGAAAAATGGGGAGGATTACCAGATATTCTCCTCGCTTGTGTGGGTGGTGGTTCTAATGCGATCGGACTTTTTCACGAGTTTGTCAACGAACCAACAGTAAGAATGATCGGCATTGAAGCCGCAGGTGAAGGAATTGCCACCGAAAAACATGCTGCAACTTTAACTCAAGGAAAAGTAGGCGTTTTACACGGTACCATGAGTTATTTGCTTCAAGATGATGATGGCCAAGTACTGGAAGCCCATTCCATTAGTGCTGGACTTGACTATCCCGGTGTCGGGCCAGAACATAGTTATTTAAAAGATTTAGGACGTGCCGAATACTACAGCGTAACAGATGCTCAAGCTTTAGCAGCATTTGCCAAAATGTCCCAATTAGAAGGTATTATTCCCGCTTTAGAAACTGCTCATGCGATCGCTTATTTAGAAACCCTTTGCCCACAACTAACTGGTAGTCCCCAAATTATTCTCAACTGTTCAGGAAGAGGAGATAAAGATGTGCAAACTGTTGGGCGATTTTTGAATCCTAGTCAGGGGGTAAACGAAAATAAGGAACAAGTAATAAGTAATAAGTAATAAGTAAAAATTTTTATTGTTTATTACTTAAATTTATTAATATTTTTACTTTGTTAATTACATTAGGATTTTTTCCATGATTCATCATACCACAACCAATGGCTCTTCATCTTCTAAACCGTTGATGCGGCGAATTGTTCTAGGCACAATTACTATCAGTCTTTTATTGGGAGGAGTTAAAACTTACAATCTTCTGTCCAACTTAAAATCATCGTCATCGAGTGCTGCCCAAACACCCACAGTAAACATTCCTCAAATTAAAACAGTAACTGCTTTAGGATATTTAGAACCTACAGACAAAGTCAGAGAACTTTCTTCTTCAAGTTCCTTACAGGGCAATCAACTTGAGCAATTATTAGTCAAAGAAGGCGATTGGGTAAAAACTGGTCAAATAATTGCCATTTTTGATAGCCAAAAAAGTAATCAAGCTGCTTTGAAAAAGGCTCAAATTGAGGTCAAAGTAGCTCAAGCAAAACTAGCTCAGGTGAAAGTTGGAGCCAAAAAAGGTGATATCAATGCTCAAGAAGCAAGATTTCAACAAACTCAGGTTGAGTTAGAAGGACAAATTGTCATTCAAAAAGCAACAATCGCTAATTTAGAGGCACAATTACAAGGGGAGAAAAGCATTCAACAAGCAACTATTGCCAGAATTAAAGCAGAGTTAAACAATGCCTCTACTGAATGCGAACGCTATCAGTTACTCTACCAAGAAGGAGCAGTTTCAGCATCTCAACGTGATTCGGTTTGTTTGGAAGATAAAACTACTCAAGAGCGTTTAAAAGAGGCACGAGCAACCCTTAACCAAATTATCAATAGCAGACAAGAACAAATAAAGAAAGCAAAAGCTAACCTTCAACGAACTATAGCAACTGCACACAGACAGATTAAAGAAGCAGAAGCTACTTTAAATGCAGTTTCAGAAGTTCGTCCCATTGACGTGCAAATAGCAGAATTAGAATTGGAAACTGCCAAAGCTGCCGTCCTCTCAGCCCAAGCAGAGTTAGATTTATCCTATTTGCGAGCACCTAGAGATGGTCAAATTATCAAAATTCATACTTGGCCTGGAGAAAGTGCAAGTGACAAAGGTATTGTGGAAATCGGTCAAACCGATCAAATGATTGCTATTGCTGAGGTATATGAAAGTGACATTAGCAAAGTTCGTGTCGGACAACAGGCCCAAATTACTAGCACTTCCATCACAGAAGAATTAAAGGGAACTGTGGAATATATAGGCTTGCAAGTACAACGCCAGAATGAGGTTAATAAAGATCCTTCAGCTAACATTGATGCCAAGGTAGTTGAAGTTAAAGTGAAACTTGATCGAGAATCAAGTCAAAAAGTTGCGGGATTAACTAATTTACAGGTGAAGGTGGTAATTATTTTATGATTGGATTGATTACAAAAATAACCAATAGAACTAAACTAGGATGGCTTCAACTTAAGCATGACAAAATAAGACTGTTGACAGCAATTTCAGGAATTGCCTTTGCTGACATCTTAATTTTTATGCAAATCGGTTTTATGAATGCCCTTTATGAAACCAACACTCAATATCCCCGATATATTAATGCCGATATTGTTTTGCTAAGTACTCAAGCACGCAATTTAAAAGAACTACGAACTTTTCCTCGACGAAGACTTTATCAAGCAATGGATATACCCGGAGTTGAGTCAGCAGAAGCTCTATATGTCAGCACGATCGACTGGAGAAATCCTCAAACTCGTCGCCAAACAGCAATGCTACTACTAGGGCAAAATCCCCAAAGACCAGCTTTTGATTTGCCAGCCATTAACGATAACTTAAATACCATTAAACTAGCCGACACCGTCCTCCTAGATTCTGCTTCTAGAGGAAATTATCAGGAAGTTATTGCCCAAGTAAAACAAGGAGTATTGATAACCACTGAAATCGAAAGACGTACGATTACCATCGGCGGTTTATTCCGTGTCGGTGCTTCTTTTGCTCATGATGGTGCTTTAATTACCAGCGATCAGAATTTTCTGCGTCTATTCCCTAAAAGAGAAGCTGGTGCAGTTAGTATGGGTATAATTAATCTGCAATCTGGCTATGATCCAGAACAATTAAGAAGGCTCTTAAACTCTTATTTACCTGAAGACGTGCAAGCTTTAACCCATCAAGAATATGTTGAGTTAGAAGTGAATTACATTAAAAAACAATCACCAATTGGTTTTGTCTTTGGACTTGGTACTGTGGTAGGCTTCTTCGTCGGGGTGGTAATTGTTTATCAAGTTCTCTCCACTGATGTAAATGACCATCTGGCTGAATATGCTACGTTAAAAGCCATAGGATATCGACATCTCTATTTGCTAGGAGTGGTGTTTGAAGAAGCTATTATCCTAACAATATTGGGTTTTATTCCTGGTGTAGCCGTTTCCGTCGGACTTTACCGTTTAACTAGTGGTGCTACAGGTTTGGCAATGAATATGCCCCTCGCACGAATCATTTCCATCTTTATCTCAACGGTTTTTATGTGTGGTCTTTCAGGTGCGATCGCTTCTTGTAAATTGCAATCAGCCGATCCTGCTGATATTTTTTAGGAGATGTCTTTGAAAATGCCCAATTTTTCTGATTATCAAGCTGCTATTTCCGTTCGAAATCTTAATCACTATTTCGGAGAAGCTCAATTACGCCAGCAGGTAGCCATCGCTCGTGCTTTAGTCAGTCATCCTTCTCTTGTATTAGCAGATGAACCAACTGCATCTTTAGATAGTAAATCAGGACGAGATGTAGTTGATTTAATCTATAAACTTGCTAAAGATCAAGGTTGTACAATTTTAATGGTTACTCACGATCACCGTATTCTTGATATTGCAGACCGTATTATTAAGATGGAAGACGGTAGATTGCAATCGTGATCTACTAATAAGTACCTGACTTTTCACAACATTTGTGCAAGAGAGTGAGTCAATACTCACTCACCTGTCAGTTCTCGGAAGTGCAGCACTCAAGTACTGGTTTGGCAGCCAGTTCCTCTAAACCGACTTGCTGTAGTAGTTCAGTCCAAGCTTCCATCAAGTTGGGAGAATTCGGCTGGATGCGACGCAGTTCTGCCAAGGTAGTCAGCGCTTCGTGCCAAATCCCATGGGCTGCATAGAGGGCTACTCTTTCCTGGGGCGTCGCCGCCTCTAGCTGGCTCTGTAATGAGGGAGCTAAGGCTACCCGCTGTACTGTTCCCTGGACAACAACTGAATTAGAGGGTTTGTCAGGATCGCAATAGTTAATCGACAAAGTCCAATAATAGGGCTTGTCCACCTCTAGAGGTTTGGCCGATGGCGTAATGACGAAACTGACTATCCCCGAATCTGTTCGCAGCATTGTCAAGGTCTTTTGATAGACGTACCCATCTGTTTCATCCTGTACCACAAATTCAAAAGTGACTTGGGCAGATAGAGGCTCGGGAATGAAAAACCAAAACGTCGGCTCTTCCACCGTAGTCAGTCCCCAAACAAACCCTTTACCCTTTTCAGCTCCTACCTTTTCGGGAACTAAGGCAGTGGGAACTTCCGACTCGTCCTTCTGACATCCGCGACTGGCTCCGCCTTTACGTCTCCCCCGGGGAGAGCCTTGGTTGGGTGGGGGCGGGGGGACAAAATGCAACTTGATCCTGTCGGGATGGTTGCTCCCCGAGGGAGAAGGTTGAGGGGATGCAGGGAAAGATAGACTGGCCAAGATGATCACAAAAATCATGCCAGTAACTGCTTTGGGCTGACCTAGTAAGTTAATACCCATGATCGTAACCTCCAAAAGAGCCTTTACAAAACCTGTAGAATATTGGTACCATCTGTTAGTAACGCTTTTTAGCAATTTTATCCTAAATCCAAAATAGTTTGGTCATTCACAGCCAATTCCCCACCAGCACGTAGGGTGCCCAGTGAACTGGATGCCGGTAATCTGGGTCTTGCAACAGGGAAAGTTGCGCTCGCCGTAACGCCTCTGCCTTCGTCACCGGCGCACTTGCTAATTCCCGGTAGAATTGACTGAAAAAGTAAGCACCTGACTCATCATCCAAACTCCACAAGGAAGCCAAGGTGCTGCGAGCACCTGAGCGAACTGCTACCCCTGCCAGTCCCAAAGCTGCCCGTTCATCTCCTGCTGCTGTCTCGCAGGCACTGAGGACCAGCAATTCAATTGCTGCGGATCTGGTTGGTTCGCTGGCGCGCAGCAAAGCATCTAGTTCGTTCACCTTAATGGGTCGATCCCAGGCGAGAATAAAGGTTTCCTCAGCGTTGGAACTGAACTGACCGTGAGTTGCTAGGTGAACTACTGGAAAAGGCAGCACTGCAAGCTGCTCTCGTAAGGCAGTACTGGTAAATGCCTGATTTAAAAGAATCTGACTAGGAACTACCGATTGAATTTGTGCCAATTCGCGACCAACGTTAGGCAGAGCCCCAAATCTCCCCCGTTCCTCCGTCAGTCCCCCTGCCAGTGCTTCCAGTCCTCTGCGCCTCAAAGGTTGAGGAGCGAGCAGTTGCAACCCGGGTGCCAGAGCCACGCTATAACGCTTCACTAGGTATTGCTTACCGTCGTAGAGGGCAGCCATCGGCACGTTCCGTAATGCTCCATCCAAAACGAATACTAAGGTTTCCACCTGAGTTTGAGCTAAGTCTGTCTCAGCCGGGCGCACTAACCAGTCATAGACTTTTTGTAATAGTACCTTTCCTTCAGGGGCGGTGTAAGGTTTTTCCAGAGTAAGGCGCAGTTGTTTCAGAGTACTTTCCACTTCAGACTGAGGGATGTCGGTGGCGTAGTGACGCAGGGATTGCCCCGGCAAAGATAAGATCACCTCCAACCGATCGGGCAGAATAATCGGGTAGACTACGGCGGCTGCGGTTTGGTTAACCTGCTCGAGAGGAACGATCTGGCCCTCCAAACAGGCTGTGCGGAAAAAGTTATCTAATTCTGCTATTTGGAGGGCTTCAATTACATCGCGAGCTTGCCTAATTTCGGTTGGGGTAGCCTCCGATCGCAGTAAAATACTGACTAATTCCCGATAGACTGGCTCGACATTTTCTCGAAAATTAAACTCTAAATCGGAATTAACTCCTACTAATTCACTTCTTAAACTTTTTAGGGTATTAACAGCACCTGAATAGGCAGAAATAGCCTCTTTTCTGTTATTTTGTTGCCAGAATATTTTTCCTAACTGCCATTGCCATTGATATGCCAAATCAGGGGCCTCGATCAGCCCAGCAATATATAAAGCTTTTTCCGTTAATTCTTGGGCTTCTTTTAGTCTTTGAGATTGTTGATAAAGTTTAGCTAAACTGCCGAGGGCTTCGCTTTTACCCCGTTGATAATTTAAGATTTCACTTTCTTGATGTGCTTGGGTTAGTTGGTGTAAAATTAGGCTATTATAATCATTTTGATTTAAGCGGATAAGATTGAGAGCAAAATGAATTCTTTGATTAATTAAACTTTTACTAATAGGCAAATTATTGATTTTAGTGGTTAAGTTATCAATAAAATTATCAGAAATATTTTGCCTGTTATAGGATACTAATAAATTAAGTTCACTTAACTGGGCATTAATTTGGAATGATGGATTATTGGTAATAGCAGCGGCTTGTTGGTAATAATTTCTAGTTGCTTGTAGAACTCGATCAATTTGCTGGTTTGGCTTTCGTATTTGGACTCGATTTTCACTAAGAGAAAGATGTCCCTGAGCTAAGATAATACTAGAAATTAGCTCATTATTTTGATGATCTCGTGCGATATTTAAAGCTTGATTGAGAGATTCTTTTGCAGATTGTAGTTGACCTAATTTAGAGGAAATGTTTCCATAAGTAAGCCATGCTTGAGCCATGATTAGATTTTGAGAACCAGCCTCTAATTGGGGCTTAATATTTTCTAAAATGTTCGCGGCTTTACCATACATTCCTAGTTCTTGTAAAGCCTGAATCTGTTTTATTTGAGCCTGAATAAATGGTTGAATATCACCCCTATTGTAAGCTATTTTTCCACTCTCTTCCCATGTATTTAAAGCTTTTTCTGGTTGACCAACTGCTAATTCTAATTCTCCTTTAATTTCTAAGGCATAATTAGTTAGTTTATTTCTGTATGCTTGGTTATTAATCTTGTTGATTAACTGAAAAAATTGATTGAGATTTTTTTCAGTTGCTGGCCAATTACTCTGTTTTAAATAAATCAAACTTAAATTAAGCAAGCCTTGACTTTGTAATAAAATATTTCCGGCTTTTTTTGATTGATTTATAGCAGTTTTTAAAAGAGCGATCGCTTGCTCATATTCTCCTTGTTCATAAAACTCTTTAGCTTGTTTTAGTTGATTATTCACGGAATAATATTCTTGAAGTGTTTGCTTATAGTTAGGTATATTTTGATGGTCTTTAGCTTCTAATTGGTTGCCATCAATTCCAGCTAACAAAATGAGACTATAACTGATTATCTCTAAGTATTTGTTCATGATAAAAATTATGAATTATCACAGGTGAAGTTAAGCTATATCTCAAGCTAATTTGAGAGTTAAGTTAGACTACTCATACTAAGAGCCTCATTAACAGTATGGGAATTTTTGAGGAGTGGTTGCCTCTACTCCTTAAACCTAATTCTACTTTACCTTTAATTGTGGTTAGAAGTTAGGAATAATTTAATTTAAAATTAGTGAAGATGATTACTATTCTTAATTCTTAACCCTACAATAAATAGAAAACAATAAAGATGTTTTTTCTTTTTCTGCTGATAGACTCATTTCTCCCTCTAGGGATAATGAAGACAGTGGCACTTCTGTGGTTAACTCCACCCAAGGGGTAAGAATAATATTATTGGTCAATAAATCTGTCGATTGTGTCGGTAATCCTCCTTTACCGACAACCACAAATGAACTTCCTCCAGCTAATTGGAAATTTTCTACGGCACAGGGATTTTGAGCTATTAAACTTTCTGCATCGACGAAGTTGGCTTCGATGATAATTAAACCCTTGGTAGGCTCTACATCGGGATCGTTGATATTTACTTCTCCATCTAATCCCAATTGGGAAGAAGCGTCGATGATTAAAAATTCCCTGCCAAAGATGGCATTGGTGGTAATCTCAATGTTACCTCCTTCTCCTTCAAAGGCATTAGCAGTGATGGTGTTAAAGGGGTTTGAGGGGATGGAGAGGATAGAGGGTGAGTTAATCACAATGTTGCCCCCATCTCCTCCGGCTTGGGCAGTGCCAGCAGTGGCGGTAATATTGCTGCTATTACTAAGGACGAGTGTAAATGATTCTAGTATATTGAGGGTAATATTGCCACCATCGGTACTGAGGGTTTGAGCGGTGATGTCACTGTTATCCAGATTGAGGGTGTTAGCAGTGATCTCGATGTCTCCCCCTATGCCTTCTCCCAGGCTACTGACGGCAATGGTAGCATGATTTTCCAAGTTAACAAGAGGTGAATTAACGGTGATACTTCCACCATTGCCAGTGGAGTTAACTTCCGTATTGGCAAATAAGCCACTGTCATTATCAGAGATAAATAAGCTTTCGGTAAGAGTGAGGCTGATATTACCGGCATCGAATTTGCTATCGGTTTCGGTGCGAATTTTACTACCATTGATTAACTCAACTGTGTTAGCTCGAATGGTTATACTGTCCGCGTTTCCTTGCCCCAGGGTGCTAGCACGGAGTTGAGATTGATGATCCAGGTTAACTTGTTGGCTATCGATTTCGATTTGTCCGCCAATGCCAATAGCTGTGGGCTCAACGGCGGTGGCGATCGCACTGCTACGATCCAGGTTAATTTGGCGATCGACGATCAGTCGCACAAAACCGCCATCTCCTTTGCCAAAGGTACTAGCGTTGATTTCACTTTGATTATCTAAGAAGAGACTGGGGGCATTGATGGTGATGTTTCCACCTTTACCGATGCCAGTTTCATCTAAGGCACTGGTGATGCGTGCTTGGTTATTTAGGGTGAGGGGAATGGTAGTCTTGATGGTGATATTACCTCCTTCTCCTTCCCCTGCAGAGGAAGCGGTGATTTCTGCACTGTTGTCGAGGGTAAGGGTATTGGTGTTGATGGTAATGTTGGCAGGCTGTTTGGCTACACCCCCTGGTAAAATAGCGGTGGAAATGGTGCTATTTTTGTCTAGAAAGACGTTATTTGCATCTGGGATGGTGATTTGACCTGCATTGCCAATTCCAGCAGTAGCAGCAGATATTTGGGCATTATTGGTAAGTTGGAGTTGAGGGGTGTTGAGGGTGATTTGACGGCTATTACCGATGCCGCCTGTTTCCACAGAGGAGCTGATTTTACTCCCATCTGCGAGGTTAATTTTTTCTGTGGCTGTAAGGTTAATTTCCCCTGTATCTCCTTCACCACTAGTGGTGGCAATAATGCGAGAGTTAGTTAAGTTGATTTCTTGAGCATTGGGGATGGTAATATTTCCTGCGTTTCCTTTGCCGGCAGTAGAGGCAGTTATCTCGGAGTTGTTACTCAGGGTAAGTCGTTGAGTATTGATGTTGATGTTGCTCGGTAGGTTAGCTATACCAGTAGATAAAATTGCTGTGGAGATACTACTATTTCCATCTAAAAATACTTCCATGGCATTAGGGATGCTGATTGTGCCAGCATTTCCTTCGCCAGCAGTAGCAGCGGAAATGTTCGAGCCACCAGTTAAGCTTAACAAAGGTGTATGGAGGATAATTTGCTCACTATTGCCTACACCTCCTACTTCTACGGCAGAGGAAATTTCACTTCCACTGCTGAGTTTAATGCTTTCTGTGGCAGTTAAGTCTATTTTTCCCGTATTGCCTACACCAAAAGTAGAAGCAGTTATACCACCGTTATTGCTGAGAGTAAGCCGTTGA